>WNFR01000124.1_pt1 | contig 178077 bp, 146 predicted proteins | sample 5400221 | NCBI WGS metagenome assembly WNFR01 (sample SAMN13153357, study PRJNA577476) | soil metagenome | isolation source: 40 cm soil under Madrone tree | place: USA:California | collected 2016-06-14
GATCGGCCGTGGCCGCGGCGCGATCCCCTTCCCCAGGGCGACGAGGATATCGTCGCCCTCGGTGCGGCGCAGAATGATCAGGCCGGCCACCGCGACCAGCGCCAGCGCGACCGTTTCGACCATGGCGAGCGGCAGGTCGCCGTTCAGCTTCGTCGCAACGATCTGCGTCGTCATCACGCGGAAGCCCCCGCCAAAGATGTACGGCGCACTGAAGGAGCCGAGCGAGGTCATGAACGTGAGGATCGCCGCGCCGACGAGGGAGGGACGGAGCAACGGCACGATCACCCGCCACAACGTCGCCCGTCGATCGGCGCCCAACGCCTGCGCCGCTTCCAGCATCGAGACGTCGAGCTTGGCGAGTCCCGCGCGCGTGAACAGATAGAAGTAGACGTACATCGAGTAGGCGTGGACGAGCAGGATCGCCACCGCCCCTTGGAGCCGCCACGGCGCGTTCTGGAGGTGCAGCAGCGACTGAACTGCGCGGGCGATGAAGCCCGATTCGCCGTACAAAAAAAGGAACGCGATCACCCCGACGAGCGGCGGCAGCACGACCGGCAGCGCGATGAGCGCGCCGAGTGTCTTGCGGCCCGGGAAATCGAACCACTCGAACAGAAACGCGAGCGGGATGCCGATCGCCGCCGCCAGGATCACACTCACCAGCGAGATCCAGACGCTGGCCCAGAGCGCAGCCCACTCACCGGAACGGGTGAGAAAGGCGCGCAGCGCCGAGGGGTGGGCCGCATCGACAGCGACGACGAGAATCGGATAGATCACCAGCCAGGCGAGGAGCAGCGTCAGCGCCGCCGCCGCGATGTCAGATCTCCTCGACCGCACCGTCACAGCGCGATCACCCGCGTGGCTTCCACATACACGCGCTCGCCCACCTTCGCGGCGTCAGACTCGGCCAGCACCTCGAAGCGCTCATGGTCGTCTCCTTCGACCACGAAAAACGCGGCGGCGCCGATGTAGCGCCGCTCGCGAACGATCCCGGGAAGACCGGCTCCGGCAAATCGCAGCCGCTCCGGCCGCACCACCAGGACGGCCTGGCCGTTGGCACCCAGAGCGCGAGCGGCATTGCCGCGGAAGACGTTCGCACGACCCACGAACGTCGCGACGAAAAGATTGACGGGATGCTCGTACAGCTCGTCGGGCGCGCCGGTCTGCTCCAGCCGTCCCTGGTTGAGCACCGCGATGCGGTCACCAAGGTCGAACGCTTCTTCCTGCTCGTGCGTCACGAACACCGTGGTGATCCCGACGCGTTGGATGACTTCCCGCAGCTCGTGCCGGGTGCGCTCGCGCAGGGCGGGGTCGAGGTTCGACAACGGCTCGTCGAGCAGCAGGACGCGCGGCTCGGGCGCGAGCGCGCGTGCCAACGCCACACGCTGCTGCTGGCCGCCGGACAGCTCGTGGACCTTGCGCCGCTCGAACCCAGCCAGATCGACGAGCGTCAGGGCCTCGGAAACTTTCTGCCCTACCCTTCCCTCGTCCCCCTTCCCCTTTCCCCGCAGTCCAAACCCGACGTTCTGCCCGACATCGAGGTGCGGAAACAGCGCGTAGTGCTGGAACACCATGCCGAAGCGGCGCTGCGCGGGCGACACGGATGTCACGTCCTCGTTCGCCACCGCGATGCTGCCGCCGTCGGCGGTCTCGAAGCCGGCGAGCAGTCGCAGCATCGTCGTCTTGCCGCTTCCCGAGGGCCCGAGCAGGGCCAGAATCTCGCCGCGCGCGATGTCGAGCGAGATGGGACCGACCGTCACGCCGTGGTCCCAGCGCTTTTCGATCGCCTGAATCTGGAGAAAAACGCTCAAGGGCGTTTTCCCGTGCCACGCACGTGCTGGTCCCACCAGCGCATCCAGTCCGGGGCCTGCTCCGCCAGGAGATTCCAGTCGACGTCGGCAACGACCATGCGGCGACGCACGTCCCTGACCCAATCGGGCAGGGAGTCGGCCGGCAGGTCGAGCCGGGCGGGCAGGCGGTAGACTTCACGCGCCGCCGCGAGCTGCATCTCGACACTGCCGACGAAATCGACGTAGGCGTGCGCCGCCGCGAGATGTTTCGCGCCGCGCACGACGGCGATTCCATCTTCGATCACGACCGTTCCGCTCTTGGGAAAGACGTAGCCGATCGGCATGCCGCGCCGGCGGCTGATCAACACGTCGGGCAGATCCCAGATCGTGACCAACCCTTCCTGCCGGGCGATTTTCTCGCTCACCAGTGCCGGGTTTTGCTCGTAGACCTTCGTCTGGCCGTCCAGGCGGCGCAGCCACGCGAATCCCGCGGCTGTGTCGCCCGTCTGCTTCATCCCACGTTGGATGATGTAGCCGAACACCGCGCGCATCGTGCCGCTCGCGAGCGGGTCGCGGATGATCAGCTTCCCTTTCCATTTGGGATCGAGGAGGTCGTCCCAGTCCTGCGGCGCGTCTTCCGGCTTGACGACTTTCTCCGCGTAGAGAAAGGGCGCAGGCGTCTCGTAGGCCGCCACGTAGCAATCGCCGGTGCCGCGGCCGCGTGGGGCGATGGCATCGGCCCACACCGCGCGCCGGCAGTCGAGCAGCGAGTCGCGCGCGGCCTGGGCGAGGATCAGCGACGGACCGCCGAACCAGACGTCCGCCTGCGGATTGGCGCGCTCGGAGCGGACGCGGTCGTAGACGTCCTGCGAGCCCATATCGAGCCAGCGCACGTCGATGTCGGGGTGCAGGGCCTCGAAGCGGTGCTCGAACAGGGTGAGGAGATCCCGGCCGTGGGGGCTGTAGACGACCAATGGCGTGCGGTCGTCACGCGAGCAGGCGGTGACGAGCAACAGCAACAGCGCGTGCGACGTGTGGCGTGCGGCACTGAACCGTGAGTACCTGCGCCGCACGCAGCACGTTACACGCCGCACGCAGTTACGGAACATTTTTCCTTTTCAGCCCAAGGAGGTTCATGAAGAGCCGATAGGCACCAGGCACGCCAGCCGGAAGCTGCCGGAAGAAACTCAATCCGGTATAGACGTACGTCCCGCGTCCGAGCGGCGCGATCAGCAGGCCCCCCTTCAACTCCGCCGGTGGGCTCGGAGGTGGGGGGTCGTGCGTCTCGAGTACCGGCACGTAGGTCGTGTCCCACGTGTGCGCGAAGTACAGCCCACGCTCCTGAATCCAACCGCGCCAATCGGCGTCACCGATGGCATTCGGATAGTGAAAGACAGGATTGGTCGGGTCGAGCTCGATGACCGGCGCGTTCTCGTCCGTCACGCGGTCGTGCGGGCGGGCGATGGTCAACGGATACGGCGCGAATCCACCGTCCACGAACGGATACTGCTGGTACTGCACGATGAGGAGCCCACCCTTCATCACATAATCAAGGAGCCGGCCATTGTTGGCGACCAGCGCGGGCTCGGTCTCGTAGGCGCGGCTGCCGATCACGATCGCGTCGTAGCGCGACAGGTCGCCCCGCGCGAGCGAATCGGCGCCGATCAGCTCGACCGGGACACCGATCGCCAGCAGCGCCTCGGGAACGCGGTCGGCCGCCCCCCGCACGTAACCGACGTGGGAAAGTCCCGGCAACGCGACGCGCGCGGCGCGGATCTGCGCGACCGACGGTCGAGTCAGCGCGCGGGGCCGAATGTGCGGGTAGTCGATGATCTCGAGCCATCCCGAACCGGCCCGCAGATCGTAAGTCCCCGCCTTGAGGCTGTCGGCTGTCGGCGGCGCGACCGTCACCGCGACACTCTTCGTCTCGTCTTCGCGCGTAAACGCGAGGCTCTCGGCGGGGATCGGCGGCCAGCCGGCGGGCGACGTCACGGCGGCGCGAACCGTTGCGGGCCCGCGCGCGCGATTGGTCACCGTGACGGTGAAGTGCCGCGGCTCGCGCGATCCGCCGTCGATGGGCCACAGCAGCTCATCCGGCGCAATGGCAACGTCCGCGTCCCGCGTGACAAAAATCGGACGCCGGACCTCGCCGATCGCCTGATCGCGATAGCGGTACACGACCTCGCGCGTGAGCGTCACCGGCTCCCCGCCGATCACCAAACGCACGCGTGCGCTGACGGGCGGCGGCTCGAACGGCAGGCCGCGCACATCCGCCGGCGCCGTCGACCAGTCGTACAGCCCGCCGCGATTGGTGAGCGGGCGCCGCAAGAAATAGGGCTGAGTGCGTTCGGCCTCTTTCGCGACCGTCAGCACGAAGCGGCGCGTCAGCAACGATCCTGGGGCGACGGTGGGAGCACCCAGCTCGAGGCGCTCGAGGCTCCAACCGGCAGGCGCCGCTACGCCAATACTGTCCACGCGGACGGTACTGTCACCGGCATTCCATACCGTCACTTCGATCTGCAACCGCTCGCCCGGCGTGACGATCCCGTCATCTGCCGTTCCATCGATCGTCACGCCCGCGGCAATCGCGATCGCGCGCTCGAGCAACGCGCGCTGCACCGTGTCGGCGCTCCCGACGAGCCGGAGCGCCCGCACCAGATATGGAACCGTCGTAGACGGACGCCACGGCGCCAGCACCGCACGCGCGGAGTCGACGAGCGCTGCGTAACCAACAACGCGAACTGCGGTATCCACGCCCGCGAATATCGAGGTCTCGGCACCACTAGTCCCTGATCCCAACCCCCCAGCCCCTGTTCTCGTCGCGAGGAGCGCGACCCCGGAGGTCGCCGGACCGGGCCGCTGCAGCTGGCCCATGTCCTGCGAGCGGTGCCGGCTGCGGCTCGCCATCGCCACCTGGAAATACGATTGACCGAGGATCGGATCGAGGATGCCGACGGGTAGCGACACCGTCGTGGCGGTCGGATCGCCGCGGGTCGAGCGGTAGAACTTCTGCGGCCCCCAGGTGGAATCGCGCAGCAGGTCGAACGCCTGCCGCGCGAGAATCGCCGAGACTTGATGGTGCCCGTGCCCATCGGCCGGCGTCCCGGAGAATACCGCGATGATGATCTGCGGCCGGAACCGCCGGATCACATCGACCACGTCTTTGAGAATCGAGTCGCGCGGCCAGAAGCGGAACGTCTCCTCCACCGACTTCGAAAAACCGAAATCGTAGGCCCGCGTGAAGAACTGGCGCGCGCCGTCGAGCTCACGGGCGGCGAGCAGCTCCTCGGTGCGGATAATGCCGAGCTCGGGGCCGAGCTCGGGACCGATCAGGTTCTGGCCGCCTTCACCGCGGGTCAGCGACAGGTAGGCTGCCTGCGCGCCCATGCCGCGCGACAGCAACACCAGGAGCTGGGTGTCCTCGTCGTCGGGATGCGCGCCGATCATCAGCACGCGCTTGTTGCTGCCGAGCTGCCGCAGCGTACTCGCCAGCGCAGCGACGCCGCCGGTGCCGGGCGGGGACAGTTGTCCCTGCGAGACACGGGCGGCGCCGAAGCTCAGGGAGAGCCCGAGGAGCCCGACGACAAACAGTTTCACTATTGGGAAAGGTACACGGCGCCGCTCTTCATAACGAACTTCACTCGTTGCAGTTCCGTGATATCACGCATGGGATCGCCTGCAACCGCGATGATGTCAGCGTACAGTCCGGGCGCGATGGCGCCGAAGTTTTGCTCCTGGCCGAGCAGCGCCGCGGCCACCGTTGTTCCCGACTGAATCGCCTGCATCGGCGTCATCCCGTACTGCACGTAGTACTCGAATTCCTTCGCCTGATTGACCTCGGTCCACGGGAAGCCGCCGACGTCCGTGCCCATCGCGATCTTCACGCCGCGCCGTAGCGCCCGGCCGAAGGCCCGCCGCTCGAGATTGACGAGAGCGGGCCACACACCGCCGCGGGGCAGGACGTGAACACCGACCGTCACCGTGGGAACCCAATAGACGTTGGTGCGCACCATCACGTCCATCAGCGAGTCGGTGAGGCCGTCGCCGTGCTCGATGGAGTTGACGCCGGCCCGGAGCGCCGCGCCAATGCCGTCGGAGCCGATCGCATGCGCGGCTACCGAGCGGCCCAGACGGTGCGCCTCGTCGACGATCGCTTTCGCCTCGGCGTCGGTGAAGTTCACCCAGCTGTGCAGCACGCTGTCGGGCGTGAAGTAGTAGCGGCGGTCGCTGTAGTACTTGATCCAATCGGCGCCGTGCTGCACCTGTTGGCGCACGGCGAGGCGCGCGTTGTCCACGCCGTCGACGGGTTGCACGCCGTGCGGGAGCTCGAGCTCCCAGTTCGCGGTCGTGATCGGATACATCCCCGTCGGCGCCATCGCGCGCGTCGCGGCGAAGATGCGCGGCCCCGGAATCTCGCCGTTGTTGATCGCGAGCTTCACATCCACGTCCGCGTACATCGCGCCTTCGGTTTCGAGATCGCGGATCGCCGTGAAGCCATGCTCCAGGGCGATGCGCGCGTTGCGAGCCGCCAGAATCGCCCGGTACGGCGTCGACTGCTTGAGCAGCTGGTCCTCGTAGTCCTGGGAGGTGACGTCGCCCTGGAGCAGCAGATGCGTATGCGCGTCGATGAGCCCGGGGAGCACCGTCATCTGGCTCAGATCGATGACGCGGGCGTTCGCGGCCTGACCCTGGATCTGCGCCAAGGGACCGACGGCCTTGACGCGTTCACCATCGATCAGGATGCCGACATTCGTCTGGACTTGTTGCGACCGGCCATCGATCAGCCGGCCGGCCTTGATGAGTACCTGCTGCGGTGCTGGTGCTTGCGCCGCGAGAGTCGCGGCTGCGGCGATCGACAGGATGGCGATGGGAAGCGCGCGCACGAGATCTCCAAGAAAAAGCGGGACGGGAGAACTTACTCCCGCCCCGTTACTCACACTACGTACCCCCTCTCCGAGTTCGGAGAGGGGGTCAGGGGGTGAGGTCTACCGCGCCGCCAACGGCTTGCCGTCGGCGTCGAGGAAGCGGATTTCCCCGAAGTTCAGCTCGCGGATCCCCGCTTCGATCTTCGCCCGATCGCCCACGACCACCCACACCAGATGATCGGGACGGATCGCTTCCTGCGCCGCGACCGCGGCGTCGGGGATGGTGAGAGCCCGCACGCGCTGCGCGTACGTCTCGTAGTAGTGATCGTCCAATCCGAACGTCACCAGCTGCTCGAGCGAGCCCTGCACGGCGTCCATCGTCTCCCAGTTGCCGGGCAGTGTCAGGGTCAGATTCGCCTGCGCCTTGGCGAGCTCGTCCGCGGTCACGGGCTTCGGCCCGAGAATGCCGCGCAGCTCCCCGTCGACCTCGATCATCGACTCCTTGGTCTTGTCGGTCTGCACCGGCGCGTACGCGATGAACGGCCGCTGGCCGCGCGCATCCCAGACCAATGTGAACGCGCCGTACGACCAGTGTTTCGCTTCGCGCAGATTCATGTTGACGCGGGACGTGAATTGCCCGCCCAGGAGTGACGTCATCGCCTCGATCGCGTACTCGTGCGGATTGGCCTTCGGCGGCGCGAGATCGGCGGCGAAAATGATCGACTGCTCCGCCCCGGGGCGATCGAGAATGTAGACGAGCGACCGCGGCTGATCGGCGACCGAGCTCACGTTCTTCTGCGGCACATCGCCGGACCGCCAGCTGCTGAACAGGCGCGTGAGCTTCGGCTGGATCTCCGCCATCGACACATCGCCGACGATCACCAGCGTCGCATGATTCGGCTTGAACCAGGTGCGGTGGAAGCGCACCAGATCGTCGCGCGTCATGGCCGACACCGACGCTTCCGTACCCGATCCCGTCAGGGGGTTGCCGTAGGCGTGCTTCGCCCCGTACAGCAGCTGCGGGAAGACGCGCAGTGCCATCTGCACCGGCTGCACCTTCTCGCGCTGAATGCGCGCCAGCCGCTGCCGCTGCTGCCGCTGGAAGTCGGCCTGCGGAAACGACGGATTGAGCAGCACATCGGCAAAGACGTCGAGCGCCGGATCGAGGTTTTCCTTCAACGTCGACAGCGCGACGCGTGACACGTCGAGCTGCGAGCTCGTAAACAGCTGCGCGCCCAGCTGCGACAGCGTGTCGCTGATCTGCAGCGCGGTGCGCCGGGTCGTCCCTTCGTCCAGCATGTCGAGCGCGAGACTCGCGGTGCCGGGCGCCGCAAACTGATCGGCGGCGTACCCGGCATCCACGAGCAGCGTGAGCTGCACCTGTGGAATCGAGTGCCGCTCGGCGAGCACAATCTTGAGCCCGTTCGGCAGTGCAGCGCGCGCGATGGCCGGAAACCGGGCATCAGGCGGCGTGCCGGCATCGGGCAGCTTGGTGCGGTCGGCGCCGCTCGCGGCCGTCTCGAACGTGGGGTACGGATGCACCTCGAGCACCCACTCGCCGTCCCGCAGCCAGCGGGTCGCTGCCGACTCGAGATCGCCCGCCGTTGCCGCCGCGATGCGCCGCTGCGTCACCAGGTAATGATCGGCGCTGCCCGCGAACACCTCGTTCCGCGCCAGCACGTCGGACTTGCCGCCGAAGCCGCCGATCCGCTCGATGCCGCGGATGAAGTTGGCGCGCGACTGCGTCTTGACCCGACGCAGCTCACTGGCGGTCGGACCTGTCCGGATGAAGCGCGCGAGCTCTTCGTCGATCGCGCGTTCTACGCGGGCGAGATCGCCGGCCGGCTTCGCGGTCGCGCGAATCACGAGCTGTCCGCCGATCTCGCGGAGATCGACGTACGCGGCGACGTCCGTGGCGATTTGCTCGTCATAGACGAGACGCTTGTAGAGCCGCGACGTCTTCCCCGCCGCGAGCACGTCGGTCACGAGATCGAGGTAATCGGCGTCGGCGGACCCATACTCGGGGATGTTCCACTCTTTGTAGATCCGCGCCTGCGGCACGCGGTCCTGCATGATCTCGCGATGCGACCCCGTGCGCGGCGCGATCCATGTCTCCTGCTTGGCGATCGGCGGCGTCGCCGGAATGTCGCCGAAGAACTGCTCCACTTTCTGACGCGCCGTCTCGGGCGTGATGTCGCCTGCCAGCACGATGACGGCGTTGTTCGGACCGTAGTAGGTGCGGAACCATTGCTTCACGTCTTCGACCGAGGCGGCATTGAGGTCTTCCATCGACCCGATCACCGTCCACGAGTACGGATGGCCGGCGGGATACGTGCCCTCGGTCATCAGCAGATCGACCTTGCCGTAGGGTTGATTCTCACCCTGCCGCTTTTCGTTCTGCACGACGCCGCGCTGCTCGTTGACCTTCGCCGTGTCGATCGCGCCGAGCAGATGGCCCATGCGATCCGATTCCATCCACAGCGCCACATCGAGCGCGTTGGTGGGCACGTTCTCGAAATAGTTGGTGCGGTCCTCGTTGGTCGTGCCGTTCTGATCGGTCGCGCCGATGCGCTCGAACGGCTGGAAGTAGTCGTCGTGTGGTACCAGATGTTGACGGCGACGATCGGCGCCTTGTGGTCCTCGTGGACCAGCAGCGTCAGGCCGTTTTTCAGCACGAAGCGCTGATACGGGATGGTGATAAGCGCCGGGGCGGTCGACCGCGCGGCGGGCCGCCGCGTGCCGGTTCGAGAGGGGCGTTGGGCGGTTCCGGGCGTGGACAACGCCGTGGCGAGCCCGAGCGCCAGGGTCCAAAAAGCTATGCGGGACATGGAAATCTCCTCAAAAAGGCTGACGGCGGGCTGAACAGAATGAGAAGATATTACATTAAGAGAGCATGGCTACCCTCGCCGAGCCCAAACAACGGAAAGTCAGCGCCGACGAGGCGCGGGAAGTCGCCGAGGCGGCACGCGAGCAGGAATGGGCCGCGCCGAGTTTCGTGCGCGACCTGTTCCTCGGCAAGCTGCGGATGGACCTGATTCACCCCTACCCCGAACAAGATCCGGACGAAGTCGCTCGCGCCAAGCCGTTCCTCGACAAGCTCGAGCGATTCCTCCGCGAGGACGTCGATTCCGATCGGATCGATCGCGAGGGAGAAATCCCGGAGCCGGTGATCGAAGGCCTGCGCCAGCTCGGCGCGTTCGGCATCAAGATTCCCCGCGAGTACGGCGGCCTCGGCCTGTCCCAGCTTTCCTACATGAAGGCGATCGAGCTGGTGTCGTCGGTGGATGGCTCGCTCACGGCGTTGCTGTCGGCGCACCAATCGATCGGCGTGCCCCAGCCGCTCAAGATGTTCGGCAGCGAAGCCCAGAAGAAGAAATACTTCCCGCGTCTCGCCAAAGGCGCGATCTCGGCGTTCGCGCTCACCGAACACGGTGTCGGGTCCGATCCCGCGGCCATGGAAACGACGGCGATCCTCGACGACGACGTATGGGTCCTGAACGGCGAGAAGCTGTGGTGCACCAACGGCACCAAGGCCGAGCTCCTCGTCGTGATGGCCCGGACGCCGTCGAAGATGATCAACGGGAAGGAGAAGAAGCAGATCACGGCCTTCATCGTCGAGATGGAGTGGCCGGGCGTCGAGGTCGTGCACCGCTGTCACTTCATGGGCCTGAAGGCGCTCTACAACGGCGTGATTCGTTTCACAAACGTGCGCGTGCCCCAGGAGAATGTGCTCTGGGGCGAAGGCAAGGGCTTGAAGCTCGCGCTCGTCACGCTCAACACCGGACGGCTCACGCTTCCCATTTCGTCCGTCGCCGCGGGGAAACGCTGCCTCGAAGTCTCACGCCGCTGGGCGGCCGAGCGCGTGCAGTGGGGCCGGCCGATCGGGCAGCACGATGCGATCGCGCAGAAAATCGGCACGATGGCGGCGAACACACTGGCGATGGAGGCAGTCGCCGAACTGTGCGGCGCGATGGCCGAGCGGGGCGGCTACGACATCCGGCTCGAGGCGGCGATCGCCAAGCTGTACAACTCCGAGGCCGGCTGGCGCATCATCGACGACACCGTGCAGATCCGCGGCGGCCGCGGCTACGAGACGGCCGATTCGCTGCGCGCGCGCGGCGAGGCGCCGATACCGGTCGAGCGCATCATGCGCGACTTCCGGATCAACCTGATCTTCGAGGGCTCGTCGGAGATCATGCACCTGTTCATCGCGCGCGAAGCGGTGGACAAACATCTCCAGGTCGCCGGCGACGTCGTCCTGCCTGGAAAGACTGGGCGGGAGCGCTTGGCCGGTTTGGTCCGCTCCGCGGGGTTCTACGGGTGGTGGTATCCGTCGCGGTGGCTGGGATGGAGCCTGTGGCCGCGCTACGCCGAGTTCGGGCGGCTCGCGAAACATGTGCGCTTCGTCGAGCGCAGCTGCCGGCGTCTGGCCCGCAGCGTCTTCCATTCCATGATTCGGTTCGGGCCCAAGCTCGAGCTGCGCCAGTCGGTGCTGTTCCGGCTGGTGGACGTGGCGGGCGAGCTGTTCGCGATGGCGGCCACGTGCTCCCGCGCGCAGGCGCTGTACAAGCGCGACCGCGCCACGGGCGAGCGGGCCGTGAAACTCGCCGACCTGTTCTGCCGGCAGGCGCGGCGTCGGGTGCGCTCGAAGTTCAATGGGCTCCGCCGAAACGAGGATGTTCCGACGTACAAGTTCGCGCAGGAGATTCTGGCTGGAGAGCATCGCTGGCTGGAACGGGACATTGTGGAACTACCGGAATGATGGAATGATGGAATGTTGGAACGAAAGGCGGCTTCATGGCCGCCTTTTTTTTGTTTCCGCCATGACTCAAAAGGGTTATGCACTCCGGGCCGGTCCATTGATCTTGGCCCGATGATGCCGTATCAGCGCCTCAATGCTTGGCGGAGTTGTCATCAGCTCGCACTCGCGACCTATCGGATTACGCAGTCGTTCCCGAAATACGAACTTTACGGAATCACATCCCAGATGCGGCGCGCAGCCTTCTCCGCGCCCGCGAACATTGCTGAGGGAAGCGCGAAACGAGGCCCCAGAGAATTCCGACGTTTCCTCGATATCGCGCTTGGGTCGCTCGCCGAGCTGTCCTACGCCATTCTCTTCGCAAAGGAGTTGGGGTATTTGTCAGAGTCGGACTGGAAGGAGCTCGACGAATTGAGAAGTGTAGCCGGCAAGTTGACCTGGGGCTTTTATCGACTGATGTCAGAGCGTGGCGGCTAGCGCATCATTCCATCATTCCATCATTCCATCATTCACGCCGCCTGATGCGCAATCATGATGCTCTTCAGGCGCTCTGGTGCATCAGCCCCGGCATCACCGTAGGGCGAAGGATGGCCTTCCGCCTCCATCGTCACACTCGGACACACCAGGGTATAGGTACGCGCCCGAATCCGGTCGGCCGCGGCCTGAGTCGCGACCGGCGCCGCAATCACGACTTCGCGCGCGCCTAACCCCTCGGCGGCCTTCGCCGCGGCCAGCACCTTCCAGGGATAGACGATCTGCCCTTCGACGATCACCGCGGTCCGTCCCTCGACCTTCTTCACGGGGCGTTGCGTCCGGTACAGGACGAGATCCTGTTTCACGCGCGCGCGTGACTCGTCGATCGCGGCCTGGAGCTTTTCGAGGAGATTCATCCCGGGCTGGAAATCGGGATCCAGCCCGCGCTCGAGCGTGTCGGATAGAGACTGGGACGGGGCTGAGCCACGGTGTGCAAAGTACGAAGGCTGTCGGCTATTGGCTATCGGCATTCCCCGATAGCCGATACCCGATCGCGAATAGCCGGTTATCTTTTCGGCCACACACATCCAGGACGCCGTGGTGCCGAAGGACACGCTCACCGTCGTCGATAACCGCACGGGCAAGAGCTACGAGCTCCCGATTCAGGACGGAACGGTCCGCGCCGCTGATCTTCGCCAGATCAAGACGTCGGCCGACGATTTCGGCCTGATGAGCTACGATCCCGCGTTCATGAATACCGCGGCCTGCCGCAGCGCGATCACCTTCATCGACGGCGATGCGGGCATCCTGCGCTACCGCGGCTACCCGATCGAGCAGCTCGCCGAGAAGAGCACCTTCCTCGAGACCTCCTACCTGCTGCTGCACGGCGAGCTACCGTCGGCCGCGGAGCTCGACGCCTGGGTTTATCAGGTCACACGTCACACGATCATCCACGAGAACATCAAGAAGTTCATCGACGGCTTCCACCACGACGCGCACCCCATGGGAATGTTCGTGAGCGCCGTTGCCGCGCTCTCGACGTTCTATGTGGAGGCCAAGCGGATCTTCGACGAGAACCTACGGAACAACCAGATCGTCCGATTGATCGCGAAGACACCGACCCTCGCCGCGTTCGCGCACCGCCACTCGGTGGGAATGCCGTATGCCTATCCGGACAACGATCTGAGCTACACCGGCAATTTTCTGAACATGATGTTCAAGACGACCGAGGTGAAGTATTCGCCCCACCCGGTGCTCGAGCGGGCGCTCGACGTCTTGTTCATTCTACACGCCGATCACGAGCAGAACTGCTCGACGAGCGCGATGCGCGGCATCGGGTCCTCGCGTCCGGATCCCTATTCCTGCATGGCGGGGGCGGCCGCCGCGCTGTACGGACCGCTCCACGGTGGCGCCAATGAAGAAGTGCTGCGCATGCTGCGCGAGATCGGGTCGATCGACGCGATTCCGGCGTACCTCCAGCGCGTCAAGAAAGGCGAAGTCCGGCTGATGGGTTTTGGGCACCGCGTCTACAAGAACTTCGACCCCAGAGCCAAGATCATCAAACAGATCGCCGAGCAGGTATTCGACGTGACCGGCAAGAACCCGCTCATCGACATCGCCCTGGAGCTCGAGCGGATCGCGCTGCAAGAGGAGTATTTCGTGTCGCGCCGGCTGTATCCCAACGTCGACTTCTACTCCGGGATCATTTACGAGGCGATGAAGTTCCCGGTCGACATTTTCCCCGTGTTGTTCGCCATCGGCCGCACGCCGGGGTGGCTGGCGCAGTGGCAGGAGATGTTGCTCGACAAGGAGCAGAAGATCGCCCGCCCGCGCCAGGTGTACACCGGTCCCGCGAAGCGCGATTACGTGGCTATCGAGAAACGGAGCTGAGGCCCATGCCCACCTACGTGTTGCTCTCGAACTTGACCGACGAGGGCGCGAAGTCGCTCAAGAGCAACCCCAAGCGTCTGCAGGAAGTGAACAAGGAGATCGAGAAGTTCGGGGCCAAGGTCACGGCGCAGTACGCCGTGCTCGGCCCCTATGACTTCGTGAGCATCGTGGAGTGTCCAGACAACGAGACCATCGCCCGCGTGTCGGTGGAGCTGGCGTCTCGCGGCAGCATCCGGCTGCTGACGCTGGCCGCGACCCCCGTCGCGAACTTCATCCGGACGCTGAAGACGCGCGACTAGCGGCGCTTCTTGCCGCCCCGCCGCGGCCGCAGTGAGCGCTCCGGCCGCGGAGCCTCGGCGACGGCCTGCCGCGGCTGGAGCGGAGACACCGACGGCTCGAATCCCGGGATCACTTCCCGTGGAAAATTCTGCCCGATCAGCCGCTCCACATCCGCCATCAGCAGCCATTCGTCGGGAGAGATCAGCGTGAGCGCGAGCCCGCGCGCGCCCGCTCGCGCTGTCCGCCCGACGCGGTGCACGTACACCTCCGCGTCCTGCGGCACGTCAAAGTTCACAACCATGCGGATCCCGTCGACATCGATGCCGCGCGCGGCGATATCGGTCGCCACGAGGTTCTCGGCCGCTCCGGAGCGGAACTGGTCGAGCGTCCGCTGGCGATGGCTCTGCGCCTTGTCGCCGTGCAGCGCGTTCGCCGCGATGCCTTCGCGCTTGAGGAACGTGACGAGCTTGTCCGCCCCGTACTTGGTGCGCGTGAAGATCAGCGTCTGACCGGCCGGCTTGGCTTTGAGAATCGAGGCGAGCGCGCCTTTCTTCTGCAGCTTGTCCACGGCGACGATCACGTGCTCGATGCCCTCGGCGGTCTGCGCGCGGCGGCCGATTTCGACCGAGGCGTGGCCGTTCAGGGCCCGGCGCGCGAGCGCATCGACTTCCGGCGAGATCGTCGCGGAAAAGAGCATCGTCTGCCGCTGTTCCGGCAACTTGCTCAGGATGCGCTTCACGTCGGGCGCGAATCCCATGTCCAGCATGCGATCGGCCTCGTCCAGGACCAGCACCTCGAGCTGGGAAAAATCGACGTGGCCGCGCTCCATGTGATCGAGCAGGCGGCCCGGTGTGGCGACGACGATGTCGGCGCCGTGCTTCAACGCGCGGGTCTGGGGCTCCATCCCGACGCCGCCGTACACGGCGGCCCCGTTGAGATGGGTGTGACGCCCATACGCCTTGACGCTGCTGGCGACCTGCTCTGCCAGCTCGCGCGTCGGCACGAGAATCAGCGCGCGGAGCGTGCCGCGCTTCCCGGCGGACAACCGCTGCAGGATCGGCAACATGAATGCGGCCGTCTTGCCCGTGCCGGTTTGGGCGGAGCCGATGAGATCGCGGCCCGCGAGGGCCAGCGGAATCGCTTCGGACTGGATGGGGGTGGGGTGCGCGTAGCCTTCATCGGCGACGGCGCGCACGAGCTCGGGCGCTAGGCCCAATGCTGCAAATGGCATACTACTCCTTCGTACACACGCACGTCCCGAGACGAGCCAATCTCGCCTCGACATGGACGTTGCTTCAGTTTTTTGAACCTGGGGGTGTGACCGTGCGTGTGTTCAGCGACGGGGTCCCTGAGCGGGACTTCCGGAAGGAGCCAGCTCGCGGTTCTATGCGCGGATAAAGGTAACTACGAGGCGCCCGGAAACAAAGCGCTTAGAAGACGCAGCAGACGCAACAGACGCAGCAGTTGGTCAACAGGTGCTGGTTTGTAGGGCAACCTGTTCGCTTCACGCTGGTTACCACTGTTGCCCTGCTGCGTCTGCTGCGCCTCTCACTACTGACTGCCTGCCGCCTTAGTACTGGGTTCAGTCCCCCACCACCACATCTTCGGCAACGCGCGCTGGCGGGGCCAGACTTCGTTCAACGTATCGCCTTCGTAGAGCCGCCCATTCTTCATCACATATCGAACCGTGTTCGTGTTGTGTATATCCTCGAGCGGATTCGCATCCAACACGATCAAGTCCGCGAGCTTGCCCGGCTCCAGCGATCCCAGATCCTGCTCGAACCCGATGGCGTGCGCGCCATCCCACGTCGCAACGCGCAGCACCTCCATCGGTGTCATCCCGCCGGCCGCCATCGCCCACATCTCCCAGTGACAGCCCAGTCCGTCCAGTTGCCCGTGGCACCCCAGCCCCACGAACCCACCGGCGCGCAGGATGGCCGCCGCCGACGACGCGATGCGGGGGAAGACGTACTGGTCGTCCCGGAACCACGCCCGCCGCTGCGCCCGCTGGTCGATCTCTTCGTGCGGAATGAAGCGCCGAATCTTCGCGTTGTCATGAATATCGAAGCGCTCGTAGAAATAATTCTCCGAGAACGGACCCCCGTATGAAACGAGCAGCGTGGGGGTGTAGTTGATGCCCGATTGCGCGATGAGCTGCACCGCATCCTTGTAGAGCGGCATGATCGGGTAGGCGTGCTCGTGCCCCGGATATCCGTCGAGCGCCTCGGTGAGGTTCATCTTGAAGTCGAGGCCGCCCTCGGTCGTCGGCATCAGATTCAGCTCGCGCGCCGCCATGATGACCCATTGGCGCTGCTTGCGATTGCCGGTCATGTACTCCTTGATGGTGTGCACGCCGTAGAACTCGCTGTAGCGGCGCAGCGCATTCCGCACCTCGTCCAGACTCTGGAAGTTCTCATCCCAGAAGACGCCCGGGCCGGTGTGGTAGATCCGCGGTCCGAGCAGGTCTCCGGTTTCGACCTGATCGGCGTACGTGAGGACGTCGGTGGTCGCCGTCTGCGGGTCGCGGGTCGTCGTGATGCCGTAGGCGAGGTTCGCGAGGTACTGCCACACTTGCGACTCGTGAATGCCCCACGCACCGATCGGCCACGGGTGGGCATGCACGTCGATCAACCCGGGAATGATCGTCTTGCCGCTGACATCGATAACCTGGGCGCCCGCTGGAGACGGCCCGCGCGGGCCGACGGACACGATGCGGTTGTCGGTGACGACGACGTCACCGTTCTCGATCACCTCATCGCCCTTCATCGTGACGATCCGGGCGCCGCGCAGCAGCACCGTGCCATGAGGAACGTCGCGCGCTGCGCGAATAGTCACATCCACGCGCTGGCCCTCGTACGCGGGCAGCTTGGCGAGTGAGTCGGAACGCGCCTTCAGCCGCTTCTGTACCGAGTCGGGAAACGCCTTTCCGGTATCGCTCTTTAGTGAGTCGGCGCGCAGCGAGTCCGTCCGGGCCTTGAGCTTGCCAAGTGAATCGGCCACGGCGGGGTCGTAGCGGAAGAAGCTGCGGCCAATCGACCAGTACACCGACTTGGCGTCCGGCATCCAGCCGAGGAAATCCCCGCCGATGCGCGTCAAGCGGTGGATCGGAAACGCTGCGTTTGCCGTGTCGGATATGCTGATCGTCGGCGTCGGCCCCCCGACGAGCGGCAACGTCACGAGGTAGACGTTGTTGCCGGCCTGCGCGAGCACCTGATCGCTGTCGGGGCTGATCAGAATCTCATTCGCTGGATTGGGCTCGGCGCCGGGGCCCGGATAGGTGTATCCCGTGACCTTGAGATACGCGCGCCGGTCGGTGCCGTCGTAGCGAATCGAGACCAGCCCCTCGGGGCCGGCGTAGTAGTAAATCCGACTCGGATCCCTCGTGAAGTGCGGTCGTCCCCATCCGTCGTAGGGCGCGACGCGCGTGGTCGCTCCACCGGCGGCCGGCAGCCACACGAGCTCGTATCCCGGTCCGAAATGCGCCGAGAGTCGCTGGCTGCGGGGTCCTTTTACCGCCACAATCCGTTGCCCATCGGGCGACCAGATCGGCGTGTCGTAGAACGCGGGGTCTGTGGTGAGACGCACCGGCGCCCCGCCGGCCACCCGTACCTTGTTGATCGAGCCCCCGGCATTGCTCCACGTGACGTATGCCAGCCAGGCGCCATCGGGTGACCAGACCGGCACCTGCTCGTGGACCGTATCGGTGGTGAGCCGGCGCGGAGCGCCATTCGGCAGGTCCATCACATAGAGCCGATCGAGCGCGCTGAACGCGAGCCGCTTGCCGTCGGGCGACGGCGCGGCATCTCGGATCTGGCGCACCAGCACGGTGCCGGTGTCCACGCGATAGGCGAAGCGGACCAGGGGACCAAGTTGCTGATCGACCTTCGCGGTGAACGGAATGTCGGTCACTTGTCCCGAGGGGACCGTGACGCGGTGGATCTTGCCGCCGTAGGAGACGATGATCGCCTGGTTGTCGGGGGTGAACGAAAAGCCGGGATAGAGATCACGGGTGAAGCGGGACTCTTCATCGTCGCGGGTCACCGGATAGACCAGCCACTGCTCGTCGCCCGTTTGCAGATTGCGCAAGCGCAATCCGGTCTCGGCATCGTAGCGCGTGGCATAGACCAGCCACTTCCCGTCCGTGGACAGCACCGGCCGCATGGCGCTGCCGTACAAATCGGTCTGCAGGAACGTCCGCCCCTGCTGCCGATCATAGATCGCCAGCTGCCACAGCGGGTATTGGAGATCGTAGCCGAACCCGCCGCGGTGCCGCGAAACCCAGATGTAGCGGGGATCTTTGCCGAACGCCGCGCCGAGGGTGTTCATCGGCGGAGGCATGTTCGGGCCGGCTTGCACGCGCAACATCGCGGCGCCCGAGCCACCGTCCTTGTGAATCAGCCAGAGCTCGTAGACGCTGCCCAGCACGCCGCTCGTCCGCGAAACGACGATGTAATTGCCGTCAGGGGTCCATTCCGGAGACGCGAAGAGGTTGTTCGTGCCCTTGGTGAGCGCCTTGGTATGCGAGCCATCGGGGTCGCATAACCACACATTCTCGGCGCCGCTGCGATCGGAGAGAAAGACCAGACGCTTGCCGTCCGGCGACCAGCGCGGCTGCGAATCGAACGCGGGACCGGAGGTAATGCGCGTCGCCACGCCGCCGGTCACCGGCATCGTGTAGAGGTCGCCCAACAGCTCGAACACGATCGTCTTGCCGTCGGGCGAGACGTCGAGCGAGATCCACGTACCGTCCGACGTCTCGAAGCTCACGGTGCGCGCCGTTTTCAGCGGCAGCGAGTCGAGTTTGACCTTCGTGGTATCGCGCTTTGTGGTGTCCTGCGCCGGCGGAGGAGGAGGTTGCTGTACAGCCAGAGTCGCTGCGATAAGCAGGGAAAGCATGGAGTCTCCGGATGGAAGAACGACGGCGTGGGGGAACGGGGCTAGAAACTAAAGGCGGCGGAAAGAGACGGTAAGAGACGGTAAAAAAGACGTAGGGGCGCAGCATGCTGCGCCCCTACACAACGCTCACTACTACTCCTTAGATACTCAGCGCGCGGACCTGTCTCGGAGCGGGATCCTGAGACCGCAGGACAATCCGCATGGCGTGGGTGTCAAAATCGATTTCCCAACCCGCGATGCGCGGCCTGACGAATTCCTCACCGTCCTCGGGCGTGAGCCCTTCGGGGGTGGCATCGAGGAATTCCATCAACTTCATGCGATGCTCGAGATAGGTGCAGCCGTCGCGGCTCGCGGCGATGCGGATACCGACGTCGTCATCGAGCTGGCGGCGGACGAATCCCTGGGCGACTTCGAGCAACCGGCCGACAATGACGCGCTCGAGCATCACGCCATCCTTGCGTCCCAGGCGCCGCGCCAGCACCCGGGCCCGTGCCGGATCGAGGCACAGGGCGAGGAACTGGCGCCGAATCTCGGGATGGGGCCGGCGCTTGCTCTTCGTCTCGCCGTCCCGCTCCGCTTTGGCGCAGGTGGGCAGGTCGTTCCGGTGCAGCTTGAGGAACTTGGTCATCGGCGCGTAGACATCCATCCGGCCCGGGGCCGGGGGACGCCGCCGTCCGGCGACGAGGTCAGCGATGTAGATCTCGGACACCTGAACCGCATCCGCCAGCTCGCGCGGGCTGCGCTTCAGCTCGCGCAACCGGCGCCGTACGAGTTCTCCGACCTTGACGGGGCGCTTCAGGGGGAGGGCTGCCGCCATGTAGACTCCTTGGTTGCCGTTTTGTGGGGTCGGGCAATGTAGCTAAATGCAGGCCAAAACGGTAGTTCCTGCCGGCCCACCGGTGACGAGGCCTTGCCAGGTGGCGCAGAGCGCTGATACAATTGTATCACAGGATGGGTACACTCGTGACTCGACTCCTTCGGGCCCTCGTTGCCCCTCACAATCCGGTCGCGATCCCTCCCGGCGGCGTGCGCATTTTGCCCGCGTACGCCGCGCTCGCCCGCTACCAGACGAGCCGTGCGGACCTTGACGTGCGACTGCGCATGCTCGTGTCGCAGCTCGCCGCCGAGCGCAGCCGCTGTCGCTGGTGCATCGAACGCGGTCGCCACCTCTGGCGCGAGGCACAATTGCCCGTGGATGAGTTGCGCGCGCTGCTGAGTTACGAGACCAGTGCGGTGTTCTCGAATCGCGAGCGGGCGGCGCTGCGATTCACCGACGCGGTGACGCGGTACAGCGAGGCCGATGGCGGGATGCCGCTCGAACCGCTCATGCGGGCGCGCCAGCATCTGAGCGAACCCGAAATTGTCGCCGTCACGGCGTTGGTCGCTGCCCAGCATTTCTTTAACCCCATCACCGGAGCACTCGGCGCCGATGTGGCACCGTGGGGCGCGCCGGTCGGCTCGTCGATCCGGAACTTCTGGCTGTGAAAGAAGGACGCTGGTTGCTGCTGATTCATCAGCTCCCGCCGAAGCCCGACTATTTCCGCGTCAAGATCTGGCGGCGCCTGCAGGGACTCGGCGCCGTGGCGATCAAGAATTCCGTCTACGCCCTGCCCTTCAGCGCGCAGGCGAGCGAAGACTTCCAGTGGCTGCGCAAGGAAATCACGGCGGGCGGCGGCGAGGCGTCGGTCTGCCGGGCGACATTCGTCGATGGACTCGGGGATCCGCAGATCGAGACGCTGTTCCGGACCACGCGCGATGCCGAATACGCGGAGGTGACCCGCGCCGCCGAGCGAGTCGAGTCGACCGCCGAAATCGCCCGACTCGAGCGCCGGCTGCGGGACATCACCGCGCTCGACCACTTCGGGGCCGCTGGACGAAAAGCAGCGGAGACAGCAATGGCCAAACTGAAGACTCTTAATACCGGCCGCGGAAAACGAGAGAAGGTGCTCAAGAAACAAACGTGGGTTACACGGCCGGATGTGCATGTCGACCGCATCGCGAGCGCGTGGCTCATCAAGCGCTTCATCGATCCCAAAGCGCGCTTCGCCTTCGGCGAGGCGCGTGACGGAGCGGTCAGCTTCGATATGTTCGAGGGCGATTACACCCACGAGGGCGACCGGTGCACATTCGAAACACTGCTGCACCGCTTCGGGCTGGAGCAAGACGGCGCCCTTCGCGCCATCGGAGAGATGGTGCACGACGTGGACGTGAAGGATGGGAAGTTCGGGAGAGACGAGACGCCGGGTTTCGAGCGGTTGATCGACGGTATCGTCAAGCGCCACACGCACGACGAGGCGCGCATCGAGCGCGGTGCCGAGCTGCTCAACGACCTTTACGAATCAATACAGCCGTCCCCACCAGCGCGATGAGCGCAAAGCTGAACCACTGAATCGCGTAGGAGAGGTGCGGCCCATCGTCGAACGCCGGTGGCGCCCAACGCCGCGGCAGCCCCCGATTCGGGGGTGGCGCCGGCGTTTCGAGTTGAATGACGAACGGGAGGAAACCCGCCACATCGACGTCGCCTCGACCGCGCGGCGGAATCAAGGCAACGCCCGTCACGGTCGCGGTATCGGGCTCCCGATAGAGCGCATGATGGACGTGGAAAGCATCGGGGGAAGGGACCCAACCGCGGTCGACCAGCACGACTGACCCGTCGGCAAGGCGGAGCGGCGTGATGAGCGCCACGCCCGGCGTGCCTTGAAAACTCCGTCCCGGCCAAGCGCGCTCGGCGGAGAAATCGTAGACCCCGTGCGCCACCACGCGGCGCTGCCGAGCACTGTCCGCGCCGATGTCGCGACGCACGGTGAGCGGCGGCAACGCCAAGCGTGCAGCGAGGACGCTGTTGCGTGCCCGGCGCTGCGTGAGACGATTGAGCTGCCACCTCCCTAGACGCACGCACACCGTCGCCACCAGGATCGCCACCACTCCGAGCGTTATGTCCTGGCGCCGCACAATGCCAACTTTTCGACGCGGGAGAGACGACGGATGGCGGCCTCACGCTTCAGTGCACTGCCCCGATCGGACACGACTTCCTGATAGGCGAGTGTCACCGGACGGCGCGCGCGCGTGTACGCGCTCGCCGTACCGCGGCGATGCGACTCGAGGCGCTGCGGCAGATCGTTGGTGATTCCGGTATACAGCGAGCCGTCGCGGCAGCGGAGGAGGTAGACCATCCAACGCTTACGCGCCGTCAGGCGAGCTTTGCATCCATCGTAATCTCGACGTTGCCCTGAATCGCCTTCGACAGAGGACAGTTCTTCTTCGCCGCCTCGGCAGCCTGCCGGAAGGTGGCCTCGTCGATGCCAGGGACTTTGCCCCGCACGTCCAAGGCGCTGCGGGTGACCTTGGGCGACCCATCCACAGTTTCGAGCGTGACGGCCGCGCGCGTTTCGATGCGGTCCGCGGGATGACCCGCCTTCTCGAGACCGGCCGAGAGCGCCATGCTGAAGCAGCCGGCGTGCGCGGCCGCGAGCAGCTCTTCGGGGTTCGACCCTTTCTTGCCCTCGAAGCGCGTGCCGAAGCTGAACGAGCCGCTGAATACCCCGCTTTGCGCTTTGAAGCTGCCTTTGCCGTCTCTGAGCTTGCCTTCCCAAACCGCGACGGCGTTGCTGGTCGCCATGATCGATTGCTCCGATGGTTACAGGGGAACGGGGAATCTGGCGAGACACCCGGCAGTTCGCTACGCTTCGAGACCCTTTCGGAGCGCACCTGATGGCGACCAAGAAGAAGCCGGCGGCCAAGAAGCGGGCCCGTCCCAAGGCGACAGCGAAGGTCCGACCGGGAGCCCGGCGGCAGCCGGAAACGCTGCGCCTGCGCGATATCACACCCACGTTCACCGCGACTGATCTCCAAAGAAGCATCGCCTTTTATCGTGACGTACTCGGCTTCGTCGTGGGCGAAGAGTGGCGCGAAAACGGCACGCTGGAGGGCTGCGAGATGCTCGCCGGGGCGGTGAGGTTCTATCTCACCCAGGACGATTTCGCCAAGGGTCGGGACCGCAAGAAGGGGATCGGCTCGCGGCTGAGCTGCACGACCGCGCAAGACCTCGACCGGTTCGCCGCCGAGGTCAAAGCACGCGGAGGCGCGCTCGACCAGGAGCCGATGGACATGCCGTGGGGCGAGCGCCTGTTCATGATCACCGATCCGGACGGCTTTAAGCTGACGTTCATTCAGGTGCGTTGACGCTCTCGCCTGCGGCGCGAGACGTCCTGCAGACTGTCGCAGCGACGCTCGTCGCCGACGGGCCGCCCGACCTGGGCGAGCGCGTCGCCCGAAAAATCGCCTCGCTGCCCCGCCCCGCCGATCGGCGTGAGCTCGATCTCCTGCTCCGCCTGCTCGACAGCAGCATCGTCAACCTGCTGGTCAGCGGCATCCCCCGATCATTCACACGCATGTCGCCCGCGGAGCGCGAACGCTGCCTGCGCGGTTGGGCGACGAGCCGCCTGCCGCAGCGTCGGAAAGCATTTCAGGCGCTGAAGCGCCTGACCACGGTCACCCATTACACCACGCCGGGCGTTGCCCGCGCGATCGGATACCCTGGACCCCTCGGGCCGCCGCCCGCGACGCCGAAACCGATTCGTCCCGTCGCGATCGAGCGCGACACCACACTCACGTGCGACATCGTCATCGTCGGCTCCGGTGCCGGTGGTGGCGTCGTTGCGGCCGAGCTCGCCGCCGCCGGGAAAGACGTCGTCGTGCTGGAGAAGGGCAGCTACCGGAACGAAGCGGACTTCACGCACCTGGAGGGGGACGCGCTCGAGACGCTGTACGATGCCGGTGGCCTGCTCGCGACGAGCGACCTCGGATTGGTCGTGCTGCAAGGCGCGACGCTGGGCGGCGGCACCGTGATCAATTACACGACCAGTTTCCCGACGCCGGAACCGGTGCGCCGGCAATGGGCGAAGGAACACAACCTGCCGCACTTGGAGAGCGCGGAATTCACGCGCTCGCTCGACGCCGTCGCGCGGCGGATCGGCGTCAACACTGATCACGCCAAGCCATCGGGGCGCGACCAGGTGCTCATCCGCGGCCTCGAGCAGCTGGGATGGCATCACGGATTGCTGCCGCGCGACGTGCGCAACTGCCCGCAGGATGATGCGTGTGGCTACTGCGGCATGGGATGCCGCCGGGGCGCGAAGCAATCGACGTTGATCACCTACCTGCAGGATGCGGCGCAGCGCGGCGCGCGCGTGGTCGTGAATTGCGACGCTCGCCGCGTCGTCATCGAACGGAGCGCCGCGACCGGCGTCGAGGCGCGCGTTGGCAACTTTGCCGTTATCGTGCGCGCCAAGGCCGTAGTTGTCGCCGCGGGCTCGGTGCACTCGCCCGCGCTCCTGCTGCGCTCCGGCGTCACGCTCCCCGCGCTCGGCCGCAATCTCGCGCTGCATCCCGCGACTGCAGTGCTCGCTGACATGGAGCACGAGGTGCGACCCTGGACCGGGACGGTGCAGGCCCATTATTCCGATCAATTCGCCGATCTCGATTCGGGCTACGGATTCAAATTCGAGACCGCTCCGATCCATCCGTCGCTCCAGGCGCTGGCGGCCCCGTGGGAATCGGCCGCCGGGCACCGCAACCGGATGGCCAAGCTGCCGCGGACCGCGCTCGTCGGCATCCTGCTGCGCGATCGCTTTGGCGGGCGTGTGCGCGTGGATCGCGATGGCGCCGCGGTCGTCGATTACCGGCTCTCGCGGTACGACCGCGCCCATCTGCGACACGCTATCGCGACCGCCGCCCAGTTGCTCGAAGCCGCGGGCGCACGCGACATCTGGCTGCCCCTCGCGCGCGACGTGAGCTACCGGCCGGACGGAAAGCATGCACGCCAGGACTGGCTCAGGCGCGTGGACGCAGCGGGCTGGGGACCGAACGAGATCCTGCTCGTCACCTTCCATCAGATGGCATCGTGTCGCATGGGGACCAACTCGGCCGCCTCGGTCGTGGATCCGGAGCATCGGCTGTGGGGAACCCGAGGCTTGTACGTGGCGGATGCGAGTACTTTCCCCAGTGCGTCCGGAGTCAACCCGATGCTTACCGTGATGGCGACGGCGCATCGCGCCGCCGCCGTCATGCTGACTCACTAGGAGAGCTACATGCTCGCGTTGCTGCTTGCGTTGCAACAATCCGTCGCCGACTCCTCGCCATTCCGCGCCCTGGCGCTTCCTCCCCCAACGCCGGCGCGCACTGTCGCGGGAGCGCCGGGGCCGCGCTACTGGCAGCAGCGCGCCGACTATACACTCGAGGCGACGCTCGACACAGCGACGAACATCCTGCGCGGCAGGGGCCGCATCTACTACGTCAACCGCTCGCCTGATGCGCTCGACCACGTCTGGGTGCAGCTCGATCAGAACCTGTTCGCTCCCGGTTCGACATCCACCGTGTTGAATCAGCCGCCGCTGCTGTTCGCCGGCGGGGTGGTCTTCGACTTCAGCGCGAAGGGATTCGTCGGCGGCATCACCGTCGATCGCTTCGCGGCCGCGGGGCGCCCGCTCACGACGAAGGTGTTCGGCACCATGATGCGGGTCGAGCTGCCGCGGCCCCTCGCGCCCAATCTCAGCATCACGTTCGATATTGCCTGGCACTTCCCGATTCCGCCGTATGGCGGCGGCCGCATGGGTCGCGTGGGCTCGCGCTTCTACGAGCTCGGCCAGTGGTATCCGCGCATGGCTGTGTACGACGACGTGCACGGCTGGAACACGCTACCATTTCTGGGCGCGGGCGAGTTCTATCTCGAATTCGGCGACTTCGATGTGAGCATCACCGTTCCGGCCGGATTCATGGTCACCGCGACAGGCGCGCTCGCCAATCCGACCGTCATTCGGACACCGCAGGAGCGTGCTCGGCTCGCGCGGGCGTTCACGTCTCCGGGGCAAGTCGTGCAGGTCATCACGCGGCAGGAAGCGATCGCCGGCGCCTCACGACCCGTGCCCGGGACCCGCACGTGGCGGTTCACCGCAAGCGGCGTACGCGACTTCGCCTGGGCCGCCGGCTCGGGGCTACGCTGGGATGCAAGCACGTGGGACGGGATCCTGATCCAGACGTTCTATCATCCCGACGCTGCGCCGTGGGAAGAAGCCAACACCATGCTCCGCTTTGCAGTCAAGCATTTTTCCGGCGCACTGGGCCGGTATCCGTGGCCGCAGATCTCGGCGGTGGAGGGGTTGATCGAGGGGATGGAATACCCGATGGTGATCTACTGTCCCTCGCTGCAGAAGCGCGAGGACCAGTACTGGGTGCTCATGCACGAGCTCGGGCATCAGTGGTTTCCGATGCAGGTCGGCTCGGACGAGCGGCGCTATCCGTGGATGGACGAGGGCTTCAACACGTTCGCCGATTACGACGCCGCCGAGGCGTTCTTCAAGGGCACGGCGTACGGCGATACGGTTCGGCGCGAGCTTCTCAGCGCGTATGCGGCCACGGCGATCCCGGGCAGCGAACAGCCGATGATCACCAAGCCGGACGAGGTGCGGCAGCTGTACTGGACGGCTTACCAGAAGCCGGCGCTGATGCTGTCGATCCTGCGGGACGCGGTCGTGGGCCGCGCGGAGTTTGATCGCGCGTTGCGCGAGTACGCGCGCCGCTGGAAGGGCAAGCATCCCCAACCCGCGGATTTCTTCCGGACGATGAGCGATCTGACGGGACGTGATCTCGACTGGTTCTGGCGCAGCTGGATTTACACGACGGCACGGTTGGATCAGGCCGTGGATTCGGTGCGCGCCAGGGACGACTCCACCTTCCTTTATTTATCGAATCGCGCCCAGATGGTCCTGCCGGTCACGTTGGAGCTGCGCTACGCCGACGGGACGACGGAGACGCGCAACCTGCCGGTCGAGATGTGGCACCTGGGGAGTCGCTTCACCTACCGCATGGCGACCGGGAAGCGCCTGGCGAGCGCCATGATCGATCCGCGCGCGATGTATCCGGACATCAACCGGGACAACAACATGTGGAAGCGATAGACGCAGGATAGAATTACAGTAGGGGCGCAGCATGCTGCGCCCCTACATGATTCTGGTCAGTTCGCCCGCCCGCTATTTGATCGGCCGGTTTTCGTCGTCGATCGCCTCGTCCACCGGATCCTTCCCACCGCCTGGGCCAAAACCCGTCTTGCCCGGATGATCCGGGATCGTGATGCTGACTTGGCCCACGTTGTTGGCGTAGTTCGACTCGCGGAGCGCGTGGCACAGGCCGGTCGCGGCATCGAGGAATCGGCAGGGATTCGTTGCACTGGGCACATACCCAGGGTTTACCTCGATGCGGATGATGTAATTGCCCGGCGGGATAACGGCTTGCCCATCGGCGCCGTCCAGCACGAAGTACTGGCCGCCGAGCCACTTGTAGTACTGATCCGCATAACCGACGCTGATTCCCTGGTTCCCGGGAACCGCGGCGGTATCGCCCCGCGCGGGCCGACCGCAGGCGCGGTACACCCAAGACTTGGGGGGCGCGGCATCGTTGTACGGCGCGACGTCGATCATGCAGAAACCGCGTTTTGCGGCTTGCCACGTCTTGCTGCCGTCGGCGGACAAGATCGAATAGGTCGCGTAATTGCGGAAGTGGAAATGGCGGTGGCACGCGTCATTTTCGTACAAGCCGTCGGAGTCGCTGCCGTTGCCATCGCCATTCGGGTCCCAATGTTTGTTCGGATCCCCAATGGCAATGTCGGCATCACCGATATTGGGTGTGGTGACCGTGAAACGCAGCACGCGATGCGTGCCGGGGGGGACGCCGCCTTCCTGGAGGGTACAGAATGACTCCTTGAGCTCCTGATCGTACACGACCCATGAGGTCGCCAGGTCCTTGGAATCGACGATCAGGTCCGGCGTGCCGTCGAGGTCCGCGACGTGGGCGAACTGGGGAACGGAAACGAGGTTCCGCTCTACGGACGTACACGCCGCCGCCAGCAGGCCGGCGACGAAGATCGGGGTGCAACGACGCATCAGAGGCGCTCCGAGGAGGGAGAGGCAGCGAACGTGGAGCGCGCGGCGACAGGCCGCAAGTGTGAATAAACCCTTATCGACCTGTATAGAAATTCAGTGAATCCCGCCGCTTCCAAACTGTTTCACGAGATCGCCTAACACCGCTTTCGCGTCGCCGAACAACATCCATGTGTTGTCCTGCACGTAGAGCTCGTTGTCGATGCCGGCGAAGCCGGGATTCTTGCTGCGTTTCACCGCGAGGACGGTCTTCGCCTTGTCGGCGTCGATGATCGGCATACCGTAGATCGGGGTACCCTTGTTGTAGCGGGCGGCGGGATTCACGACGTCGTTGGCGCCGACCACGAGCGCGACGTCGGTCAGCGGCATCTCAGGATTGATTTCATCCATCTCGACCAGCGCCGAGTAGGGGATGTTCGCTTCGGCGAGCAGCACGTTCATGTGTCCCGGCATCCGGCCGGCTACGGGGTGAATCGCGAATTTGACCGTGACGCCGCGTTTGGTCAGCGCGTCGTACAGCTCGCGCACCTTGTGCTGCGCCTGGGCCACCGCCATGCCGTATCCCGGGATGATGACGACGTTGCGCGCCTGCTCCAACAGCTGCGCCGCGCCTTCGACCGTCTCCTGCTTCCACTCTTTCTGCTCGCCCTTGAGCGCCGCTGGCTGCGCTTTCCCGAACGCACCGAATAACACGTTCGTGAAGGAGCGGTTCATGGCGCGGCACATGATGATCGAGAGAATCAGTCCGCTCGAGCCATCCAGCGCGCCGGCCGTCACGAGGAGTTTGCTGTTGAGTACGAAGCCCATCGCGACCGCGGCGAGACCTGCATAGGCATTCAAGATTGAGATCACGGTCGGCATGTCGGCCCCGCCGATCGGAATGATCAGCAGGACCCCGAAGATCAGCGCGAGCGCAGCGATCGCGATGAAGGCCTGTCCCGCCCAGGGCGCGCCCGGATTCAGCACGAGCAAGACGCCGAGCGCGACGGCGATCACCAGCACGCCGATGTTGACGACGTTCTGACCGGGGTAGGTGACGGGGCGCTGCGGGATCCAGCGCACCTCCTGCAACTTGCCGGCCGCCATCAGGCTTCCCGTGAACGTCAGGAAGCCCAGGATCACCTCGGCGACGAGCGCGCTCATCCGGAACGGCGTGAGCTGCACGGCCGCCTTCGCCGGCTCGCCCAGCGACAGGAAGAATTCCGCGGTTCCGACGAGGCCCGCGGCGAGACCACCGAAGGCATGGGAGAGCGCGGTCCGCTGGGGCACGGCGGTGAGGGGGACCTGGGACAGCGGCACGCCCACGACGAATCCCATGACGATGGCGCCGACGATCCAGCCGTGATGGATGATTTCGGGCTGGATCCAGGTCGCGACGACCGCGACGGTCATGCCCGTGACCCCGGCGGTGACCCCGCGGCGCGCCGTTTTCGGATCGTTCATCCAATACAGCGCAAAGATGAACAGCGCCGTGGCGAGGACGGCGGACAGCTCCCCGATCAGAGGCATCACTGCTTCTTGAACATCTTGAGCATGCGGTCGGTGATCAGAAACCCGCTCACGATGTTGGTCATCGAGGCAAACAGCGCCACCGCACCGAGAATGCGGATCGTGAGCGGATGATCGGCGCCGGTCACGACGATCGAGCCGACGACGGCGATCGCCGAGATGGCATTGGTGAGCGACATCAGCGGCGTGTACAGCAGCCGGGATACTCGGCGGATCACGCCGAGCCCGATGAACGTCGCCAGCACGAACACGAACAGCATCGATCCAAAGTCGGTGGGGGTCATGATTTCCGTACCTCGCCGGCGTGCGTCACGCAGGTGTCGCGGATGATTTGGTCTTCGAAGTCCAGGCGCAGCTTTCCGTCCTGCACGATGTGACCGAGGAACGCCGCCACGTTTTTCGCGTACATCTGGCTCGCGTGGAGCGGCACGGTGCTAGGGAGATTGAGCGGGCCGAGAATCGAAACGCCGTTGCGCACGATCTCGGAGCCGGGCTGGGTCAGCTCACAGTTGCCGCCCGTTTCGGCGGCGAGATCGACGATCACCGATCCCGGCTTCATCCCCTGCACCGCCGCCGCGGTGAGGAGAATCGGCGCCTTCTTGCCGGGAATCGCCGCGGTCGAGATCACGATGTCGGCATCCTTCGCGGCCCCCGCCAAAAACGCGAGCTCCTTGCGGTGCGTCTCCTCCGACAGCTCCTTCGCATAGCCGCCGGCGGTCTCGGCGTGCTCTTCGATCGCCATCTCGAGGAATACCGCGCCCAGGCTCTGGACCTGCTCTTTCACCGCCGGCCGCACATCAAAGCCCGAGACGATCGCGCCGAGCCGCCGCGCCGTCGCGATTGCCTGCAGTCCCGCGACTCCGGCGCCGAGTACGAGGACCCGGGCGGCGGACAGCGTGCCGGCGGCGGTCACGAGCATCGGGAGGACACGGCCCGTGGCCGACGCCGCCAGCAGCACGGCCTTGTAGCCGGCGACCGTCGCCTGCGAAGACAGCACATCCATCGGCTGGGCTCGCGTAATCCGTGGTAGGAGCACCAGGCTGAAAGCGGTGAGCTTGCGCTGCGCGAGCTGTCGGAGGAGTTCGCCGGCCGGCTGGAAGAACGCGACCAGCGCGCTGCCTTCGCGATACTGCGTTAGCTCGGCGGCAGCGGGCGCCTGAACTTGCAGCACGACATCGGACTGACCGATGACGGACGACCGATCACTGACTGTGGCGCCGGCGGCAGCGTACGCTTCATCGGGAAAAAACGCGGCCGATCCCGCGCCGCGCTCGATAACGACCTCGAAGCCGCTTTTCGTCAGGCGGCCGCCGACGTCGGGCGTGAGGGCCACGCGTCGCTCGTTGGGGGCGATTTCCTTCGGCACACCGATGCGCATGAGCTTTATGATCCGCGAGGAAGCTGGGGTTTGGGAGCCTCGCGATGTTGTGCCAGCATCCGCTCCGCGAAGTCCACCCGCTCCGCCAGGTCATTGAACTGCTGGCGCAACCCGTCGAACTGCTCTTCGAGCTCGTTCACACGCTGCTCGGCGCGTCCCACGAGGCGGTTCTGCGCGAACGACGATTCCGAGAGCCCCCAGTTGCGCAGCGGCAGATCCTCGCTGTCGCGGAACTCACCCGCAGCGACCAGCACCAGGTCGTAGAGGTACCAGATCCCGCAGCCGCCGAACGTGAGGAGCATCGCGATGGCCGTGCGTGGCTTGTCGACGTAAAAGCGATGGAGTCCGAAAACTCCGCCAAAGAACGACAACGCCAACGCCAGGCCGCGGGAGCGCCTGGAGATGGGGTCTTCCGGCGCCTCGTCGGGGTCGTCGCTGTAAACGTCGGGGAGCGTCATGCCCGATACTACGGGGCCCGTTCGGACGGGGCAAGCAAGTGGCGCAGCGCGGGCTCGAGCGTCTCGAAGCGGAAATGGAACCCGGACGCTTGTAAACAACCCGGCAGCACGCGTTGCCCGCTCTGTAACATCGCCGCGCCCTCCGTCCCGAACGCGATGCGCAGTGCGAACGTCGGAACGGTCAGGACGGCCGGCCGGCGCAGTACCTTGCCCAACGTCCGCGCGAACTCGCGATTCGTCACGGGATTCGGCGCCGTCAGGTTCACCGGCCCCACGAGTCTGGGCGTCGCGAGCCCGTGCACGATGGCATTGAGTGCGTCGTCGAGCATGATCCAGCTCAGGTACTGATTGCCGCTTCCCACCCGTCCGCCCAACCCGAGACGGAACGCCGGGAGCATCTTGGCCAGCGCTCCGCCCGCCGTCGTGAGGACCACCCCAAATCGCATGTTGACGACGCGAATGCCCGCGCGTGCGGCGGGCGTGGTGGCCCCTTCCCAATCACGTGACACGTACGCGAGGAAGTCCTCGCCCGGCGGGCTCCATTCACTGACCGCCTCGTCTCCGCGGTCGCCGTAATAGCCGATCGCCGATGCGGCGAGCAGCGTCTTGGGCGGGCGGGTCAGTCCCGCGAGGGCATCGCTCAGCAACCGCGTTCCCTGCACGCGGCTCTCGCGAATCCGCTGTTTCTTGGCTGGCGACCAACGACCAAACAGGTTCTCGCCGGCGAGGTGAATCGCCGCATCGATCCCTTCCAGTCCGTCGCAATCGATCATGCCGCGCTCCGGATCCCACGCGAGCACCCCCCCCTCACCCGCCGCCGGCCGGCGTCGGACCAGGGGCACGACGTCGTGGCCCAGCGAGGCGAGCACCGGCGTCAGCGCTGAGCCGACCAGGCCCGTCGACCCGCTCACCACGATTTTCATTCGGGGAGAATCGCTTCAGCCTCTATTTCGACCAGCATGGTAGGATCGACGAGCTGCTTCACGGCCACGAGCGTGGACGCGGGGCGAATGTCCCCAAAGACCTCGCCGTGCGCCCGCCCGACATCCTGCCAATGCGCGATGTCCGTCAGGTACATGCGCGTCCGCACGACGTCCGCGAACCCGCTTCCGGCCTGTTCGAGCGCTCGGCCGATGTTCCGGAGCGCCTGGACGGCCTGCGCGTAGGGATCACCCGCGCCCACGAGCTTGCCGCTCGGGTCGGTCGCGGTCGTACCCGACACGTGAATCACACGACCCACGCGTACCGCGCGCGAGTACCCCACGATCGGCTCCCACGGCGCCCCGCTCGAAATGTTGCGACGCGGCGAGGTCATCGACCTTCGAGGCCGGGAGAAGGCGCCGCGTTCCAGGTGATGTGCGAGGGTACCCCAGTCGACTTGGCCTCGGCAATGCGCTCATCGGTGGCCCGAATAATCTCTTCCACCGCACGGGGCGGATTGAGGAACGTCACCCCACCGATGGTTGGCGCGGCGTGGCGCCCGTCGCCTGTGCGCAGATCGGCCAGCCCGGCCCGAAGTTTATCGAGGACGATGCGGGCGGATGCCGCGGTCGTCTCGGGCAGCAGGGCGATGAGCTCGTCGCGTCCCAGGCGGGCGACCAGATCCGTGGCCCGCAGGGCCCCGCGGAGCACGGTGGCCGCTGAGCGCACCAGGTCGTCTCCGACACGGGATCCGAGGTCCACCGCGGCGACGCTGAAGGGATGCTGGTACCGCCGGGCCCGCTCGATTTCGGCGCCGGCCGCCTCATGGAAGGCCCGGGCGTTGCGGACTCCGGTGACGTCGTCCACGCGGGCCAGCCGGCGCTCCCGGGCCAGTGAGCTCCGTAGCGCCACGATGGCCCAGGTCAACCCGCCGATGGCGGCGAGGGCTAAGACGATGATCGGCACGCAGTCGCGCATGCCCAAAAAGCTATCCGCTAGGACGGGATTTTGCGCAATGGCACGACGGCAATGGCGTACCAACAAGGATTCCAGCGACAACCCTCCATCACGACGCGGATCCCGTAGACCGCAGTTGTCTCGGCGGTGAAATGCAGGGTCGGCAGACTCTCGCTGTTGCGTTCCTTGGCGATCTCACTGCCACTCGATGTCAATAACGTCAGCTGCAGCCGCGAGCAATCGTCATCGCACACCGCGATGATCGCGTACGGCGTGCGCTGCGCGAGCGTCGTCTGGAAGGACGCGGCCTCGTCGCTGTTGAGCATCCCCGATCGCTTGACGACCGCGCGCGGCGACGATGTCGCCACCGCGTCGATCGCGCGCTGCGCGCGCTCCCGGACCTGGCGCTCCCAACGCTGTTGCCCAGGCATTGCCGATGGCATGGTTAGGATCGCGAGCAGAACGAGAACGGCTCTCATCGTACCTGGCGCCGTGACGCCGTGACGCCGACGACGGTCAAGACCAGGATCGCGATCGCCACGGCGATGGCTGCTGCTCCCAGCGGCGGCGCGGGACCCAGGCGAATCGGGCGGACGAAACCGCGTTGCCAATCGGCGGTCCATTCACCCACTGGTCGCTTGAGCGCCACGGCGAGGGCGGTATCCACCGGGAGCGCTGAAGTCCAGAAACTCACGAAACGGTCGCGTCCTACTTCGTGAGCGACGTCCGCCAGGAAACGTTGGCCATCGACCAGGAGTGGGACGCGCCTCCACCAGCGTCGATCGATGCGCACGATATCGGGAAACGGAATTGCTGGATCGTCACTCGCCCCCGCGAGGACCGCGGCGCGACATCCCTCGGGCCGGCTCGCGATGCACGCGACAGCCGTGGGTGGCAAGGAATAAATCGCCTCCCAGTAGGAGTAATAGCGCGCTTCGGCCATCCCAATCGGCGAGTTACCTTGCCGTCCGCGTGCGCCCGCATCCAAGGTCAACGCAAGGTCCCAACCGCGCGACACCAACCACCCGCGCACCGATTTGCCGGGGGTACCGTAGGCGGCATAAAACGCGCACGGGCCGAGGCCGCTCTTGAGAGTCAGTACCGCCGCGCCGAACTGTAGCCGACCGCTCACCTCCGCGCCCCGAAAGACGCGGGTCCAGTAGTTCCCTGCCGGTAGCACCACAATGCAGGTGGTCCGGTCAGTGGAGTCAGGTGCGAGATACGCGGCGATTCCCTCTTCGATTGTAGGCCGATCGTGCACCGCAGAAGCGACCGCCAGCTGGATAATCACCGCGACTCTGACCTTCGTCTCGCCGAGGCCGAGCTGGCGCCAGGCGACGTGGATCGCGCTATCGGCGATTGGAGGAGTCGCTATCGCGACGTCAGCGGACTCGCTTACAACGACGAGTGACGTGCCGGCCTTCGCTTCTCGCAACAACTCTTGCAGCTCGCGCCGCGCGCGCAACAGCCGCAACGAGGCGTCAGCGACGCGCCATTCGTCCGCCAACGCCTGCGCGCGTTGCCGGGCCGGTGTGCCCCACCGCGATTGGGCAACGAAGACAGAACTACCACTCGGTGTCGCCCCGCGCGGCGGCAGGTACGCCAGCGCCAGGACTACGCATCCCGCGAGTGCGACAAGGGCCCAGCGCTTTAAAGACGCCACCGGCTGCTCCGCAGTGCGCAGAATCCAAAGAGGGCCGTCCACCCAATCGCGGCCAAACTGGCCCACCACGGCAGCGTGAGCGGCTTCGGACGCGCCGCCACTACGTCGTTACGCCACCGCACGACCAGCGAGTCGATATCCATCCCCGCCGCATTCGACAGTTTCTCGCCGATGGTTGCGTTCGGACGCGCCATGAGACGCCGATACGCGTCGCGTCCCCCCGCGCTGAGTGCTTCGCGAACGAGCAGAATCCGGGCAGAGCCCCCGAGTGGGGGCGGCAAAGTCCCCGGCGGTAGCGACTGCAACAGCGCGGTGCACGCATCATCGTGATGTTGACGGCATCGCTGCAGCGATGGTGCAGTCGCGCCGCGCGCGAAGTAATCCGTGAACGCTTCGGTGACGAGCGCTTCCCGCTCCGCCGGCGTCACGTACCAGCGCGCCAGCAGTCCAGCCGAATCGCCGACCTGCAGAACGTCTTTGCAGCGGGCGATGTCGCCCAGGAAACAGCCGCGCACCGCCTCGGAAGGCACCGTGACGAGCTGCACGAAGACAACAGCCCGCTCATCCTCAGGATGGAGTGTCGGGCGCAAGGCAGCGGCCAGCCAGTCCGCCAATGTCGGGTCGAAGGACGGCGGTGTCACGGTCGTCAGGAGGAGAGTGGTAGTCGCGCGGACATCGAGGTCCCAGGGGACCTCCACGCCCACATGTAAAACCGTCCGGCGCACATTGCTGTCGGGATCGACGGCGCGGAAGATATAGGGATGTTGCGCCAAGTCCGCGGCGACGCTGCCGTAGAGACTGTCGATGACGGGCCAGGCAAGTTCGGCCGCTTGCCGCCACGGCAGAGGCGAGGGATTCACGACGATTCGCAGGCCACCCACGGCGATGGTGTCGGAGCCGACCGTCGCGCGCACCTGCTCGAGACTATCGGCGACATCGGCCAGCTTCTGTGCTTCGCGCCAGCTGCCGAGCAGGCTGTCGGCCTGCCGGCGCAGCCGTACCATGAGGGAGTCCTGGCCGCGAAGCGGTGACGCCAGCAGCGAGGCCGCGACCACCAGCCCGAGGAGTCTAGACATCCACCAGCATCCATCGCCCCGTAAAGACGGCGAGTGGCCCCGGACCGAGTAACAGCACAGTCTGCGCGGCGGCAAAGAGGTTGACATCGAGGTTGGCGATGCTGGCGACCACCTGGACGAGGACCGCCGCGGCAATGACGCCGAGGATGATGCCCGCCGTGCGAGCCGTTCCCGCGGACACGGCAAAGAACACGGCATAGGCGACAAACACCGCGAACGCAAACCGCACCGCCAACGCGATCGGATACGCCTGCAATCCTGGCGGCAGGGTGGCGGTGAGTACCGCGAGCGAGGAGCCGATGAGCACGGCAGCGATTGGCGCCGCCAGGAGCACGAACCCGGCTCCAAACCGCAGCAGGACGTATCGCCAGCGTTCGAGCGGAAGTGTGAGCGCGTGAATGTGGCGCCCGCGGTGGTCGGCGGCCCAGGCCGCCATCGCCATCAGCAAGCCGAGTGCGGTCGCGAGCAGTGGATACAACGTTCCCCACGACTGCACGGCCCGAAGCAGGTCCTGCGTCTGGAGGGCACCTCGATCGGCCCGCGCGGCTCCCTGCAGCGACACCAGGGGAATCGCAAACGCCGCGACCGTTCCCAGCACCACGATGAGACGCGACCACTTCCATTGGCTGTAGAGGACTGCGCGGAACATGGCGATCATCGGCGCGTCCCCCCTTTCCGGAAACTGCGTAACAGCTCGACGAATCCATCCTCCAGATCGAGATCGATCACATCCCGAACGGACGCGCCCACGGCCTCGAAGTACGAGGTCATGCCGGGCTCCCAATCGCCGACGACCCAGTTCTCGCCGACGCCACCACCATTCGCGGACTCGCGGGTCAGGACGCGGAACGGAGGGTTCACGATCTCGGCGGGTGCGCCTATTACGACCAGGCGCTTGGTGCCGTGTTTGAGCTTCTCCATCGGCGCCTCAGTGACCAGTCGCCCGTCGTCCATAACGGCGATCCAGTCACATACCCGTTCCAGCTCGTGCACGAGATGGCTCGAGATGAAAATCGTGGCGCCCCGTTCCGACACGTATGCGACGAGCGCGCTGAGAATGTCACGTCGCACGACGGGGTCGAGTCCATCGGTCGGCTCGTCCAGCACGAGCAGGTCGCCGCACTGCGCCAGAGCGAGCAGGATCATGAGCTTCGCCTTTTGGCCTTTGGACAGACGGCCGAAGAGATGCTCGCCGTCGAGCTCGAAACGCTCCACCAGATCCTCCGCCCGGGCGCGATCCCACCGCGGATAGAAGGCCGCCTGGAAATCGATCAGCTCGCGAACCGTGAGCGTCGCGTCGAGATGCGGTTGCTCAGGCACGTACCCGACCCGGCCGAGGACGCGGGCGTGCAGCTCTGGCATCGGAAGGCCGAGCACCGTGATGCGGCCGCTCAGCGGACGCAGCAGGCCAAGGATGAGCCGGATCGTGGTGGTTTTGCCCGAGCCATTGGGGCCGAGAAATCCGTAGATCGACCCGGATGGGACGTGGAGATCGAGTTCGTTGATCTCGAAATTCTTCCCGGCGCGATAATGCAGGCGCTCGATGTGGATGGCGTCGTTCATGTGGTTTTTGCTCCCAGCTCGGTCTCGAGGGCGCGCTGCAGCTCCGCCAGCGAAACGCCGGAGCGCCGCGCGTCGGCCAGCAGCTTGCGGACGAGGGCGACGGCTTGTTGCGAGCGCTCCCGAGCCCTGCGCCCAGGCGCCAGCTCGCGCACGAACGTGCCGGCCCCATGGCGGATTTCCACGAACCCTTGTGCCTCGAGATCCCTGTAGGCCTGAATGACGGTTGCGGGATTGATGCGGAGCTCAGCCGCGAGCTGCCGAACGGATGGCAGCGCAGCGGCGCTGCCCAGCGTGCCGGTTGCGATCGCCAGGCGCACGCGCTCGGCGATTTGCACATAGAGAGGAATGGGACTGCGCGGATCTATGCCATGAAACACGCGACGGCCTCGCGTTCCAGTGTACTGGTACAGTATAACAGTTGTCCAACGACTCGCAAGCGCCGGCCGTTGTGGCAGATTTCAAGCACGACTCAACGAGGAGAGCACATGAGCGAGAAGAAGGCGTTTCTCGATGCCTGGGACCGCGAATCGGCGACGACCATGAAGATTCTGCGGGCATACCCTGGTGCAAAGGAAGGACTCAAGCCCCACGATTCCTGCCGCAGTGCGAAAGATCTTGCCTGGACGTTCGTGTTCGAAGGCATCGCCGGCGCACAGGCAGTGCAAGGCGAGATGAAGTTCCCCCCTCCGAACATGCCAGCCATGCCCGCGAACTGGCAGGGCGTCGTCGGAGAGGTCGAAAAGGCGTTGAGGTCGTTCGGCGACAAGGTGCGGAAGGCGGACGAATCGCAGCTCAACGCCACCGTCAAGTTCAAAACCGGCCCGAAGCAAGTCAGCGATCTGCGACGCCTGGATGTGTTGTGGTTCATGCTGAACGACCAGATCCACCACCGCGGACAGCTCTCGGTCTACCTCCGCATGACCGGCGCGAAAGTCCCGTCGATCTATGGCCCGTCCAAGGACGAGCCGTGGCAGTGAGGATTTGAGAGCACAAATCGGATAGAACTCCGGTGGGGCCCCGCACTAACTTCTCCGCCATGAGTCCCAGGGAGCGGTGGCAAGCGGTGCTGGCAAGAGATCGCCGGTTCGACGGAGCGTTCGTCTACGCTGTCCGCTCGACCGGCATCTACTGCCGCCCGTCCTGCGCCAGCCGCCGCCCACGGCGCACCCAGGTCACCTTTTTCCCCATCCCCGAAGCTGCCGAGCGCGAGGGGTTCCGCGCGTGCCGCCGCTGTCATCCTGCCGACGCGCCTGGCGCCGACGCCACTGTAGCACTGGTGCGCGAAGCGGCTCGCGCAATCGCCGCCGGCACGGCGCCTCGAGGCGAGGCCCGCCGGCTCGCGCGCGCATTCAAACGAGTTCTGGGGATCACGCCGCGGGCCTACGCCGAGGCGCACCGCACCGCGCGCTTCAAGCAGGAATTGAAACGGAGGAAGCACGTGAGTCCCGCACTCTATGAAGCCGGATACAGCTCCACGAGCCGAGTCTACGAGCATACGCACGAGCAGCTCGGCATGACGCCCGCGACGTACGCCCGCGGCGGCCCGGGGGTGGACATCGTCTTTGTCACCGTGCCGACGTCCCTGGGCTGCCTGCTGGTGGCCGCGACCGATCGGGGGATCTGCCGTGTGACGCTCGGCGACAGCGCCGCCGAGCTCGAAGCCGACCTCCGCACCGAGTTCGATGCCGCGCGGGTGCGAGAGCGGAAAGGCGGAAAGCTGGAGGGCTTCGTCGACGCAATCCTCTCCTACCTCGAGGGCACCGAGCCGCACCTCGATCTGCCGCTCGACATCCGGGCGACCGCATTCCAGCGGCGGGTGTGGCAGGAGCTGCAACAGATTCCGTTCGGCGAGACACGCACCTACGCCGACGTCGCGCAGGCGATCGGACAGCCGAAGGCGACGAGAGCAGTCGCTCGGGCGTGCGCCACGAACCCCGCCGCATTGGTCATTCCCTGCCACCGCGTGGTGCGCGAGGACGGTGACCTGGGCGGATACCGTTGGGGAGTCGAGCGGAAGAGATCATTGCTTGAAAGGGAAAACGCGGATTCCTCATGACCGCGGTGCGTCTGCAGCCTAGTCTTTGCATGTCCCCGCTTATCAGTTCACCGGGATCCAGTAGCTCACTTTCACTGCAAGGAAATTGTCGCCCGTCGCCCGGAACGAGTTTACCAGGTCCCCGAATCCGACTCCGCGAGTCGTGCCCCGTGATCCATCGCGATTCTGCGCCCACACGACGTACAGTGTGCTCCCCGGCCTCCACTCCCACCGCAAGACGACATTGCTGTGGAACGAGAGGGTGTTGAAGTCGGGATTCGGAATGTTCAGCGTGTCGGCGCCGCCATTATCCGTGACGGTGTAGTTGCCTCCCGCGTCGCGCGCGATCGTCGTTCCGGCTGTACCGTAGTGGCGCAGGTTGAAGGTGCGCGGTCGCGGGAGCTCCCCGAGCCCGTAATAGTGGCCGTTCGCCGCGAACGGCTCGCCATACAGCTCGAGGGTGAGCTCCGGGCCAATCGTGTAATTGGCCCGCAGCTCCATGAGGAACGTGGGCTGATCGATCTGCGCGAAGACGTAGCGTGACCCATACGTGGCCACCGGCCCATGCGTACTCGTATCGAATGTCGCCACCCACTGCCGCGGGAGGATCCAACGCACGTAATTGGGCGCCGCGGAGAGCTGAAAGCGGCTTGACGGCCGGATGGAAATCTGGCCGCTGAGTCGGTACGTCTCACCTCCGAGCTCGTCCTCACCGTAGTAGACGCGACCCGTCCACGAGGTGTTCGCGCCGAAATTGTTTTGCAGCCGCACGACCCAGTTCCACCCTTGCGGCGTCGCAATGGTCGGCCCGCCGCGCGTGGCAGAATGGTCGAACGCACGCGGCTGATAATCGATGTACGAGCTGAGGTTCCAGAAATTCTTGAAAGTCACTTCGCCATAAAGCTCGGTAAACAGGTACTGCCGGGTACCGCCGAAGTCATATTCGGTCACCGCGTTGACATTCGCGGCGTAATTCTGAAACCACGCACCGGGTTTCGTCTGGCGATAAATCAGTCCCGCGAATCCGGTCCGACCATCGGCGTTCCCGAGGCGACCGGCGTCGTTGGGATCGTACGCCGGAGATTCCCAGGCGTATTGGAGATCGTACAGCCAGTTGCCCTTCGTCTTCCGGAACCAGAGACTCGCGACCGACCCCGTGAGCGTGGTGCGGGCGGGATCGTAGGTCAGGTAACCGGCATCGGGGCGCTGGAAGTAGTGCACGGGCGAGCGCTGCACGCGATTGATATCGGCGGTATCGCCGCGCAAATGACTGAAGCCGGCCCAGCCACGCAGCTCGTAGGCTCCCCGATCCCAGCGCAACACCCAATCGGCACCGCCGGCGTAGGCGTGCTTCGTGTATCGGGGCGCCAGGAGGCTATCGACGCCACGGTGCACCGTGGTGAGCGTGACTCCAATGACCGACTTCGATGCCCCGAGTTCCTGCTGCACTCGCATCACCCCGTACCCGGCGGGCGGTACCAGCTCGACTCGACCGAACGTCTTCGTGGTGGAGTCATAGATCCGTGCCGATTCGCGCGAAGTCACCGCCGCGAGCGCGCCCACCGACATCCCGCCGGCCAGACGCCCGGTCACTTTAGCGGCACCCAGGATCGTGGCATTCTGGGGGCAATCCACGAAGTCCCCGCTGGCATTGCACGACGGCTGCGCGCCGATGCGGCGTGAGTAGAAGTAGGACGGGCCGCTGCCGCGTAACAGCTGATTGCCCTCGGTGAAGAAGGGCCGCCGCTCATCGAAGAACTGCTCGAACCCCGTCAGGTTCACGAACGCCGGGTCGGCCTCGACCTGACCGAAATCGGGATTCACCGTCCCATCGAGCGTGATGTTGGGGCCGAGACCCATCTTCACGTCGGCGCCCGCGCGACCCGCGAAGTTGACCCGATTGTTGAACGGATCGTCCGGGTGGACACCGCTCAGCAGCCGCGAATCGGCGGCCCCGTAGGGCATCACTTCGAGCCGGCGCGTGGGCTTGACGCCCTCGATGCCCACGAGCTGTCCCATGAACGACGACCATCCGGTGCGGTCGGTGGGCACCGGGATCCAGTAGTCGTCCTCGCTCGTGACGGGATTCCACCGATTAGCGTTGAAGCCCCACACTTGCACCGGCTGATTGGTGAACCGGAGCTGCGAAAATGTCGAACGACACCCACATGCGTTCGGCCTGAAAGGTGTTGTCGCGCCGTGAGAGCGGCGCCTGAATCTTGGAGGGATCACGACTGAACATCCGCGCGCCCACATATAGCGCGTCGTCATCGTAGAAAATCGCGATGCGCATGCTGTCGCTGGGCGCCGCGCCTTCGCGCGGGCGTTTCTGCACGAAGTCACTGATCCACGCCGCCCGCGCCCACGCCGGATCGTCGAGCCGCCCATCGAGCGTGATGGACGTACCCTGTAACCGAACCGCCCTCGCCTGCTTGGCCGGTGGTGCCTCGCTCGTCTGCAATGCGACGGAGGCGGCGAGGCACAACGCCACGAGGCTCAATCGCGGCTCAGCGCCTCGAACACCCGGCCGCGGTCGTACTGCGAGCCGATGGATCCGGCGTCCTCGCGGATGGCCGCCCGGATGGTGTCATCCATTTTCACCTTGCTGATCACCGCGATCAACAGCTCCGACAGCTCGTGATCCGACGAGATGTCCTTGGCCGACTCGAGCACCGCCAGCACGACCGGGCGCGGCACTTCGCCACGCTCGACGATGCTGAGTAACGTGCGGCCGTGCTCGTAATCGGAATTGAGGTTCTTGGCGGCGGCGAAGAACGCCGGCCGCAATGCATCGTCCAGCACGTATGAGCCGCCGACCTTCGTCAACAGCTCCGCCAGCTCGAAATCGGAGTTGATCGTTTTGGCCGAGGTGAGCACGTCGGCCAGCATGGCAGGGCTGGTACCCTGGCGGGCGACGACCGCGTCCAGGACGCGTCGGTGTTCGTAATCGGACTGCAAACGGTTCGCCGCCTTGAAGAACGCGGGCCGGACCGCCTCGTCGATCGGGCGGGCGTCATTCAGCTCGATCAGCAGCGTAGCCAGCTCGTAGTCGGAATTGATGTCCGCCGCGGCGTCGAGCATGCCGGCCTCCATGGCCGGGGTGAGACCGGGTCGCGACAGCGCCGCCGTCAGGACACGATGCCGCTCGTAGTCCGAGCCGATCGATTTCGCGGCCGTGACGAATCCCACCTGCATCCGTTCGGTGAGCGGCTGCTTCTGGGAGACGGCAATCAGGAACTCCGCCAGCTCATAGTCGCTGTCGATGGATTGACCGGCGAGCGTGACGATGCGCTCGTACCCCGCGGCATCCAGCTTGCCGCTCTCGACGGCGGCTTGGTAGTAGATGCGCCGGGTGTAGTCCCCGGTGAGCTGGCCGAACTCGTCGATCAGTCCTTGAATGCCTCGGGCGTCGAGAATCCACCGCGCGCGCTCTTCGGCCATGAACCCGGTGCGCCGCAGCAGAAACGTGAGCGTCTCTTTCAGCCAGGCTTTCGCGTCGTCGTCGAACGGCCGGACATCGCCATCGACCTTGTAGACGCGTTCGAGCTCAGTGCCGCGGCGCTGAATCGTCACGCGGCGATCGTGGGCGCCGTAGTCCACCTCGATGACGATCCGTCCGCCCGAGGCCAGCGTGGCGATGTCGGTGAAATCGTCATTGAAGGTGAACTTGCCCTCCGCGTCGAATGTGACCGCGCAGTGACCGGTGGTGATGCTGAGCGTTACGACGTCGCCGTCGCCCTCATGGCTATGCGACGAGCGACGAGAACCTTCGGCGCTGCAGCCGCGGAGCGTGTCCATTCCCGCAACCGGTTGACGCGACGCCACCGCCAGCAGCGGCGCGGCTGCGCGCTTCGCGGAGGAGCTCAGGCCTGGGGAAGGCAGCCGTGGAATCGCGTCGAGTGAGCCCCTCCTGGCGGCCGACGCCGGCTCCGCGACCCGTGGTGCGGCGGCCGCGAGCGGCACGACGACCGCGATCGCCGCGATCCACGCCGGCAATGCCGAGCGCGCCGACAGCGTGGCGCGGCTCCGCCCGGTGTCGAGCACATCGATCAGGCGCGTCGCGAGCTGCGCGGGCCGAGCCATCGCGACGCTGGCGAGCGAAGTCGCGCGCGCGGCGCGGAGGCCGCGCGCGATCTCGAGCAGATGCGAGGCGTACTCGGACGGGGTGGCGCCGGCGCGCAGCACGTGATCGTCACAGGCGCGCTCGCGCTCCTCGCGCAGCCGCGTAGCGGCGAGCCACACCAGCGGATGGAACCAGTAGACCGCGCAGGCGATCCGCGCGATCAGCTGAATGAGGAAGTCGTGCCGCTTCACGTGCGCCAACTCGTGCAGCAACACGTCGCGGCGCCGCTCTGGCGTCCAATCGTTGGCTTCGGCGGGCAGCAGAATCGCGGGCCGCCGAATGCCCCACGTCATCGGCATCGCGGGCCCATCCGCTTGCAGTAACCGCACGTGACGGCGCAGGCCCAACTCCAGCGACAGCTCGTCGACCAGGATGAGCCACGCCTCGTCTTCCACCGGCCGCGTGACGCGATCGAGCCACGTGATCCGCGCGATCCCCACGGCGAGCAGGATCAGAACGGCTCCCACGCCGCTGAGCCAGACAGGAAACACGAGCGCGGTCCAATCGGTCGTGAGGTGCCAACGCACGGGCTCTGCCTCGATCGTGCTGGATGGTGACGGAGTCGGCGCATGGACCGTCGGTGCCATATGCGCGGCTGGCGCCGGCCCGGGTGCCGCCGCGCGCGGAGCGAGTTGCTCGGCATCGAACGCGACGGGTACATCGAGGCGCGGCCAGAGCGCGAGTTTCCAATTGGGCAGCAACGCAGAAGCGAGAGGCAGCGCGAGCACGCCGCCGCAAGCGAGTGTCCAGACGAGGTGCCGCAGTGACGCGGGAGAGCGGCGCAGAAAGACGGTCACGACGGCCGCCAGCACCAGCAGCACGGTCGCTTTGACAAAGGCATCAGCGAGGATCGCGAGCATGTCAGCGGCCCTCCTTCCGCGCGTCGGCGATGAGTTGGCTCAAACGGGCCAGCTCCGCGTCGGAGAGGCGTGTGGAAGAGAGATCGAGCAGCGCCGCGACGGCCTGCTCCGTGGAACCGTCAAAGAAGGTGTGCAGCAGCTGTCGCAGCGCCGATTGCCGCGCTCGCTCGCGCGGAACGGTCGGCACGAACACGTAGCGAGGGCCGTCCTCCTCATGACGGAGATGGCCTTTCTCCTCGAGCACCCGCAGGAGCGCGCGCACGGCGGAATAACTCGGCGGATCCGTGAGCTGATCGAGCACCTCGGCGGCGGTGGCACGGCCGGTCCGGTAGATCACGTCCATGATCTCCCGTTCCCGACGGCTCAGCTGCGTATTCGTTTCTTTGGACATTGCCGATCCCCCAACGGTTGGATGCTAAAAAATTAGCACTTACTGCTAAGAAAGTAGCATTGGGGGGTTTCTTGTCAAGCGAGGCGGTTGCGGACGTTCCGGGCTTGCCAGAGATGCCGTCGGTCGTGCGCGATGATGAAATCGAAATACGCGCCTAGCGGCATACGCAGCAAGCGGTTAACAGGAGAGATCGTTCGGACATGTGCCAGATCCAGACCGTCGGCCTGGCGCACGCGCTCCGCCAACTGATCGCGCATCGCAGCGAATTCGGGCAGCAGGTCAGCGCCGCGATAGGTGCCGCCGACCAACACCCGCATGAGCCTAGGGGCTTTCATGCGGAATTTGGGAGGCGGCTCCATCGACGCGACCATCATGCGAGAGAACCACCCGTACCGAAACGGTCCCGGCGCCAGCTGGTTTTTGGAGCGCCCTTCGCCGATCGCACGATCGAAGGCCGGCAGTGTCTTCGTCACGCCGACGTTCAGATGTGTCAGACACTCGGCGATCGACCAGCTGTCCTTCGTGGCGTGCCAATTGAGCCGCTCGTCGCTCAATCCGGCCGCCACGGCCTGCCCTCCCGCCTTGTTGGCGGCAATCTGATCGAGCAGCGACTGGATGGCGGCATCCATGCGTGTAATATGCATCCATACGAAGGACTTCGTATTGACATATACGAAACGCTTCGTATATTCGGTCCATGCCTCCTCGCCCGACGATTCGACCGACCAACGCCGAGCTCGCGATCCTGGCTGTGCTCTGGCACCGGGGGCCGAGTACAGTGCGTGAAGTGCATGAGGCGCTGCGGGACGGCCGGGCAGAAAGCGTCGGCTACACCACGATTCTCAAGCTCCTCCAGATCATGACCGAAAAGAAGCTCGTGAAGCGCGATACACGCTCGCGCACACACGTCTATGCCGCCGCCGTTTCCGAGGCAACCACGCGCGGGCATCTGCTGTCTGACCTCGTAGAACGGGCGTTCAGAGGGTCGTCGCTGGCGCTCGTGCTCCAGGCGTTGTCCAGTACCCGCGCGACCCCCGCCGAGCTCGAACAAATTCGACGCCTCCTCGACGAGAGGAAGGGAGATTCGCGATGAACGCAACTCATGCGCTGGGATGGGCGCTCGTGCATTTCCTGTGGCAAGGCGTTGCCCTCGCCATCGTCCTGGGCGTCGCCCTGGCACTGATTCGGCCCACGGCGGCTCGGACGCGCTACACCTTCGCGATCGTTACGCTGGCGGCGATGCTTGTCCTTCCCGTCGCAACCACGCTGCGACTGTACGAGCCCACGGTCGTGTCTTCACCCGCGACCGCGGCACCATCTTTCGAAGTGAACGCCACTCCCTCCCCCTCCCCCTCCCCCTCCCCTGCCCCGCGTGCAGCAGGTGCCGACGTCAAGTCGCTCCCGTCGCTCACGGCAGCTTCCCAATCGAACAGCGCCGTACGATTCACGCTGCTCCGGGATCGACTCGAGCCCGTTCTTCCGTGGCTCGTCGTCGTGTGGATGCTGGGCGTGTTGATCCTGTCGGTACGCCTAGCCTATGGGTGGATGGCGGCGCGCCCGCTGCGGACCCACGGCACACGCGACGTCTCCGCCGCGCTCCAGGACGTGCTGGCGCGGCTCGCGGCGCGACTGCGCGTGAATCGCCCGGTGCGCCTGCTGGAGTCGTTGCTCGTCGAGGTCCCCGCCGTCATCGGCTGGCTGCGTCCGGTGGTCCTCGTGCCGGCCAGTGCGCTCACGGGTCTGACGCCGCAACAGCTCGAGGTGCTGCTCGCACACGAGCTGGCTCACGTGCGCCGCTACGACTACGTCGTCAACGTCGTCCAATGCGTCATCGAGACGTTGCTCTTCTATCATCCTGCGGTGTGGTGGGTATCGCGCCGCATCAGGGAAGAGCGCGAACACTGCTGCGACGATCTCGCGGTCCGGGTGTGCGGCGATCCGCATCTGTACGCGACGGCGCTCGTCAGCATGGAGCGCATCCGCGCGGCGACTCCCCGGTTGGCGCTTGCGGCCACGGGCGGTGGAGGCTCATTGATCACGCGTGTCAGGCGTCTGGTCCTCCCCACCACTGCGCGCGCGGAGTATTTCCCGCGTTGGGCCGCAGGCCTCGCCGGCGTGCTCGCGGTGACGGTCGCTCTGCTGGCAACGGGAAGTGATCGCCTGGCAGTCGCGAGCGCGACGCAAATCGCGGCCGATACGACCCGCGTGCGGCCGGATACGGTGCTGCGCCATCCCGATCAATCGCAGCCGCTCGCACAGCGGTGGGAGTGGGCGCGCACGCAGGCCCGCCAACTCGGCCGCCGGTCGTATTGGGTTGGGTACATGATCCCGCGGCCGTCGTGGCTCGAGCACTCCGTCTACGTCGACCGCGGCATGGAAGCCGTCGGCCAGAACATCACAATCAGCGGGCGGATGTACGGCAACTTCCAGGGATTCATGTTCCGGGGCGTGCGCCTCGCGCCACTGACCGGCGCGGGTGACTCCGACGACATCGCGCTGCTATTCGGCTTCACCGATCAAGTCGGTAAGCCTGTGTTGACCCGCGTGCATGTGGCGAGCTCCTACTTGCCGGTGGACTTCCGCGGTCGCTCGCTGCTCTGGCTCGGACCCGCCACGGAGGCACAGAGCCTGCCGATCGTCCAGGATCTGCTTGCTGGGGCGTCGAATCCGGATCTGCGCGAGGATGTCGTCTCGGCTCTTGGTATTCACGGATCCAGCGACGTCGTCGTGCCGCTGCTCGTGCGGCTGCTCACGAGTCGCGAACCGGACGGCGTGCGGGAGCAGGCCGCGGAATGGCTGGGCTTTCATCCCTCGTCCGCCGCGGTAACAGCGCTGAGCGCGGCCGCCCGCAATGATGCGTCCGGTGACGTGCGCCGGCGTGCGGCCGAGTCGCTGGGAGACAACGCGCTAGCAGCGGCGATCGATTCCAGCATCGCCATCGCGAAGACGGCCGGTGATGCCGACACGCGCCGCGCGGCGGTCGAGGGGCTGGGTCAGAAATCCGATGATCGCGCGCACACCACGCTCGTCTCGATCGCGCAGAGTGATCGCGACGAAGATGTGGAGCGGGCGGCCGTGGAAGCCCTCGGCGAGCTGTCGGACGGGCGTGGGCTGCCGGCTCTCCGCGAGATCGCGCGCAATCATCGGAACTCGGATGTACGGCGCGCAGCGGCGGAGACGCTCGCCGAACACCTTCCCACTGCCGACGCAATCGCGCTGCTCAAGTCCCTCGCGACGAATGATTCGGATGCGGATGTGCAGCGCGCCGCCGTCGAAAAGCTCGGCGAGCTCGCACCGACCGCGGAGACGGTGCAATTCTTGTCGACGCTGGTGTCGAACAGCCGGAGCGAGGACGTACAGCGGCAAGCGCTCGAGACGCTCGGGGACATCGGCGCCCTGGGCCTGCCCGCCGTCGTCGACGTCGCGCGGTCGCACCCCAGTGCCGATCTGCGGCGCGCAGCCATCGAAACGATCGGCGACAAGCTGCCCCCGGCACAGGCACTCGACATCCTTGGGCCCATCGCCCGTCGCGACCGGGATTCCGACGTGCAGCGGCAGGCCATCGAGACGCTGGGAAATTTGAAGGACCAGCGCGCGTATAGCCTGCTTGTCGATGTCGCGCGCACGAGTCCGTCGAGCGACGTCCGCCGGAAGGCGATCGAGACGCTCGGGGAAACCGGACATCCCGACAGCGTCCGTGCCGTGCTGACTGATCTCGCCCGCCGCACGAATGATCCCGAAGCGGCGCGGCAAGCGATCGAGACGCTCGGGGAAATGAAGGACGCCCGGGCCTTCGCGGTCATCGCACGAGTGGCGCGCACTCCAGGCGACGTAGACGTGCGCCGCAAAGCGCTGGAGACCTACGTCGAAGCGGCGTCCAGCGACTCCGCGCTCGCGTTGCTCAAGTCGGTGCTGGCGAGCAATGCGCCGGAGGACATCAACAGCAAAGTGCTCGAAACGCTCGAGGAGATGGAAGCGGGGGCGGGAATTCCGCTGCTCATCGAGACCGCACGCTCCCATCCGAACCGCGAGGTCCGGGCCGACGCCCTCCGCCGTCTGGCGGAGAGCGACGACCCGCGTGCTCAGAAGGTCTTCGACCAAACCCTGCGACGCCCCTAGGGCTGACGCGCCTCGCTCGAGGTGCTGGCGGCGTTCTCGCTGCCCAGCCGGTGCTGCTGATACCAGCTCAGCATGTAGAGCTGGGTCCGGAGGAAGTTCGACGGCTTGGAGCTCGTGCCGTGGTACTCGCCGTTGAAGCGCAGCATGACGACGGGCACCTTCAGCATCTTCAGCGCCGAGTAGTACTCTTCGGTCTGCGGGATGGGCGTCCGCAGATCGAGCTCGCCGGTCATCAGCAGCGTCGGCGTCTTCACGTTGCCGACATACGCGAGTGACGACTGCTTGATCCACTGCTCCGGCTTTTCCCAGAATGGCGCGTCGAAGAAGCCATAGGTGAAGAGCGGGACGTCGGTCTGCCCGGCCATGCTCATCCAGTCGATGACCGGACACCGCACGGCCGCCGCCGCGAATCGCGTCGTGTGGCCGATGACCCAGCTCGACAGCACACCGCCGCCCGAGCAACCGCCGACGTACATGCGCTGCGTATCGATGTACCCGCGTCCCACGACGGTATCGACGCCGGCCATCAAGTCGTCATAGTCGACGCTCGGATAGGCGCGTTCGATCGCATTGCCGAACGCGCTGCCGTAGCCCGTGCTGCCCCGCGGATTCGTAATGAGGACCACGTAGCCATTGGCGGCGAAGTTCTGCAGCTGATAGCTGAACGCGCCGTTGTACATCCCGTGCGGCCCGCCGTGGATCTCCATGATGAGCGGATACTTCTTGGTGCGATCGAATCCGGGCGGCTTGATGATCCATCCCTGCACCCGCGCGCCGCCAGTCGATGTGTACCACACGTCTTCTTCCGACCCGAGCTTGATCCCCTGCAACACATCGGCATTCACGCTCGTGAGGAGGGTGATCGGCTGGGCGCGGCGAAGATTGAATCGGACGACGTCGGCGGGCTCATCGGCGTCGGAACGGACGCCCACTGCGTTGAGGTCGCGCGACACAGAGGTCAACGAAAGCATCTGCGCGCCGTCGGTGACGCGCCGGTTGCCACCCCGGAGTCCCGCGAAGTACACGTTGCTGGTGCCTTGCTCGGCGAGCGCGAAGAAGACGCCGCTGCCGTCGGGACTCCAGCGGACCGCGCCAGGATCACGGTCATACGTCGTCAGCGCGCGCAGGCCACTGCCGTCGATCCCCACCGTCCAGACTTCGTCCGCACGATAGGAGAACGTGCCGTACTCGTGACCCGTGAACGCCACGGTGCGCCCATCGGGCGACACGACGGGCCCCGTCCAACCGCCCTTCTTCGAGACGAGCTGGCGCACCGCCCCGCTCTGCACGTCGACCGTATAGAGGTACGATTCGCGATAGCGATAGTCCGCATCGGCTTCGCGCAGCCCGTCGAACACGATCGTGCGGCCATCGGGTGTCCAGTCGTAGCTCGGCGCGCCGAAGCCGCCCAGCTCGCTGGTCCCGAAATCGCCCTTGGTAAGCTGCCGCGGCGTCCCGCCCTCGGCCGGCACGAGGAAGATCTGCGTCGTGCCTTGCTCGACGTACCCGCTTCGATCCCGCCGGTAATGCAGCTTGTCCACGATGCGCGGCGCGGGGGTCCATTTCGCGCCTTCGGGCGCCGCCGGCATGCTGATCTTCCACGGCGTTTCACTCTTCACCAGCATCGCGAAAGCGACCGAGCGGCCGTCGGGCGACCAGCTCAGGTTCGACGGCGTTTCGCTGACGTGCGTGATCTGCGAGGTGGCGCCTTCCGCGTCCATCCAGCGCACGAACACCTGCGTGCCCTTCGGATCGCCGTCGGCGAAGTAGGCGATGCGCGTGCCGTCCGGCGACCAGCGCGCGTTCGAGCCCTTCACGAGGAAGCGGTTGCGTGAGCCGTCGGCGTTCATGATCCACAGACCCGCATCCCAGCGGTCTTCGATCTTATTCACCCAGCGGCGCGTGTACAGGATCTGGGAGCCGTCGGGCGAGACTTGCGGATCGGCGACTTGTTCCCAGTCGAGATAGTGGTTGGCGGTGAGGAGCGTATCGGATGCGGTTTCTTGACTCGCAGCAACGGACGGGACGACGAGGAACGCGGCCAGAATCACGGATCGCATAGTGCCTCCGCGGACGGCGGAATGAAGGATGGCTCTAAGAAAGCCTCGGAACGCCGATCAGGTAACTCCCCCGCAGTGGCGACCACCGAGCCCGAAAGTCGCCGATCTCCCAGTCGTAGGTGTCGAGTCTCCGCACCAGATCTTTCAGCTCGGGCTTGGAATAGGTCCGCAGGCACGAGACGACTCCGTCAAATGTCCCCAGGATCGGCAAAACGGGCGGGAGGTAGGTCCACGCCAACCGGGACCAGCGCCAGGGACGGATGAACGGCGCCGACACGAGCGTGCCCAGCCAGGTTAACGTGACCACCGCGATCTCGAGCGGGGCGCGGCGGGCGATCTCGAACACCCCGATCCCCTGTCCTCGCTGCACCGCGTCCGCCAGGATCGCCCGGGCCTCGGCCGGTCGGAAATGGTGAAAGGCCGTGAAGATCGTCCGGAATCCGTCGAGTTCCGCGGGCACTGCCCGTGCGTCTACGCGAGTTACGTCGTCATTGTGCGGATACAGGTCCGTGAGAATCACCGGCACGCCCACCTGAGCCCCCAGCCGGCGCCACGGGCCACCCGCACCCGAGCAGAGATCGACGATCCGGCGTGCCTTGGTGCGCACGAGCGCGCGGCGCAGCAGCGGACCCACCGGATCGTAGGCACCGGTAAGGTTTTCGGTAAAGGCGAGAAAGTCGGTCAGCGCGTCGCGCAACGACGACGGGCAGGAGGGAAGATCGTGAATTTCGACGAGCTGCAGCCGCATGGCTGCACAATTTGCACGAAACGCGCCACGAAGTGAGATTTCGCGCCCGAACATGGAGACCCTCGCCGAAACCGCGACAGCGCCGTGAGCTTGCGCACGACGCCGTTTCATCCCCGCACGGGTCCGTTGTCGGAAGGTCAGGCCTGGCGGCGTTGGGCCGGCTACGTCGTCGCCAGCTCCTACGAGCTGTCGCACGACCGCGAGTATCACGCGATCCGGAACTCGGCGGCCCTGTTCGACGTCTCGCCGCTCTACAAGTACCTCGTCACCGGCCGCGACGCGGCGCGACTGCTCGATCACGTCGTCACGCGCAACATCGGCAAAGCGAAAGTCGGACAGGTGCTGTACACGCCGTGGTGCGACAACGAAGGCAAGCAGATCGACGACGGCACGATCTCGGTCCTCAGTGAGCAGACGTTTCGCATGACGTCCGCCGATCCGACGCTGCGCTGGCTGCATCTCAACGCGTTGGGTCTCGAGTTGAAAATCGAGGACGTTTCTGAGTCCACCGCCGCAGTGTCGCTCCAGGGTCCGAGCTCGCGCGCGATTCTCCAGATCGCCGCCGAGCGCGATCTGTCCGCGCTCAAGTACTTCCGGCTGACGAGCGCCAAGATCCGCGGCATCCCCGTTACCATCTCGCGCACCGGCTATACGGGGGACTTGGGGTTCGAGGTCTGGGTTGATGCGTCACAGGCCGTCCCGCTCTGGGATGCCCTGATCGAAACCGGCACGCCCTACGGCATCACTCCGGCGGGCATGCTGGCGCTCGACGTCGCGCGGATCGAAGCGGGGCTGCTGCTGATCGAGGTGGACTACTTCTCCTCGCGGCACGCGTTGATCGAATCGCAGAAATCGTCGCCACTCGAGCTCGGGCTCGGTTGGACCGTCGCGACCGACAAGGAGCGCTACAACGGCCAGGCGGCGCTCGAGGCCGAGCGGAAACGCGGTCCCGCGTGGCAGTTCACCGGCCTCACCGTCGACTGGGATTCGCTGGAGCAGCTGTACGCCGCAGTGGGCTTGCCGCCGCGGCTGCCGAGCCAGGCGTGGCGCACCAGCGTGCCGATCTACGATCGTGGCGGTCGCAAGCAGCTGGGCTACGCGACGAGCGGCGGCTGGTCGCCGCTGCTCAAGCGTTACATGGCGTTGGCGCATCTCGGATCCGAGCATGCTCCCGGAACGGAAGTCCGCATGGAGCTCACCGTGGAGCACCGCCGCAAGCAGGCGCAGGCGCACGTCACGCCGCTGCCGTTCTTCAACCCCGAGCGCAAGCGCGCATGAAACGCTACGACGCGATCGTCATCGGCGGCGGCCACAACGGTCTCGTCACGGCCGCCTATCTCGCGCGCGCCAAGAAGTCGGTGTTGGTGCTCGAGCGCCGGCCACGCGTCGGCGGCGCCGCCGTCACCGAAGAGATCTTCCCGGGCTTCAAGTTCACGATGTTCTCCTACGTCGTCAGCTTGCTGCGGCCCGAGATCATTCGCGATCTCGACCTGCCGCGGCATGGGCTGCACATCCTGCCGCTCGAGAGCACGGTCACGCCGATGGAGAACGGCGACTACCTCGCCGCCTGGGGCGATCACGACGAAACCCGCCGCGAGCTGTACCGCCATTCGCCGCGCGACGCCGAGGCGTACGACGAGTACGGGCGCCTGATGCATTTCATGGCGCAAGCGGTGAAGCCGATCCTCGGCATGGTGCCGCCTGATCCGACGTCGTTCGCGCCGTCCGATCTCATCGGGTTGCTCAAGCTGGGCAAGCATTTCCGCGGCCTGGGCGGAGAGCGGCTGCACGCCCTCGTCAAGCTGATGACGATGAGCTCGGCCGACTTCCTGGACGAATGGTTCGAGACCGACGTCTTAAAGGCCACCAAGTCGGCGAGCGGTATTATCGGCACGTTCCTGGGGCCGCGCTCTCCCGGCACCGCGTACGTGCTCCTTCATCATTACATGGGGGAGCTGGACGGCGTATTTCGGGCGTGGGGATTCGCGAAAGGAGGCACGGGCGCGGTGAGCGAATCGATCGCGTCCGCCGCCCGCTCGTTCGGAGCTGAGATCAGGTGCGATGCCGGCGTGTCGAAGGTCCTCGTCCGTAATGGCCGCGCCACTGGCGTCGTGCTGGAAAACGGTGACGAGTTGTCTGCGGGAATTGTCGTGTCGAGCCTCGACCCCCGGCGCACGTTCCTGCAACTGCTCGAGTCCGATCAGCTGCCCGCCGAGTTCGTCCAGGACATCAAGCGCTTCAAATTCCGCGGCTCCTCGGGCAAGGTGAATCTCGCACTCGATGCGTTGCCGAGCTTCACTTGCATGCCGGGCATCGGCCGGCAACATCGTGGCGCGTTCTCGATCAGTCCCAGCCTCGACTACGTCGAGCGTGCGTACGACGACGCGAAGTACGGCGAATTCTCGCGCCGCCCGTATATGGACATCGTGTTTCCCTCGATGATCGATCCGGGCATGGCGCCGCCGGGGAAGCACGTCATGTCGATCTTCGTGCAGTACGCCCCGTACCACCTGAACGGCGGTTGGACCGACGCGAAGCGTGAGGCGTTCGGCGACGCGGTCGTGAACACGGTCGAGAACTTCGCGCCCGGATTCAAATCGCAGATTCTGCACCGGCAGGTCATCACGCCGCTCGACATCGAGAAGATCACCGGCCTTTCGGAAGGCAACATCTTCGCCGGCGAGCTGGCGCTGCATCAGCTGTTCTTCCTGCGTCCGGCACCGGGGTGGGCAAAATTCGCGACGCCGGTCCGCGGCTTCTATCAGTGCGGCTCGGGTACGCACCCGGGCGGCGGGATCATGGGCGCGTCGGGGCGGCTCGCGGCGATGACGATTCTGAAGAACGGCGCATGAGCTACGACGCGATCGTCATCGGCGCCGGGGCGAATGGGCTGGTCACCGCGCACTACCTCGCGCGCGCGGGCAAGCGCGTCCTGGTCGTGGAGCAGCATCAGGCGCCGGACCCGTCCGCCGACATCGGTTGGCTCCCCGACGTCGTGATCCGGGACCTCGGCCTTTCCGGTGCAGGCCTGCGCATCGAGGAGCCGGACCCCTGGATCACGGCGCCGCTCCCCGCCGGCGGCACGCTCGAGCTGTCGCGCGACATCGGCAGATCTGCCGAGGCAATCCGGCGCATCAGCCCCGGCGACGCCGCGAAGTGGCCGGATTTCTGCCGGCGCATGCGGACGCTCGCGAGCGTGCTGGAGCGACTCTATCTCGTGCCGCCGCCCGACATCGAGTCGACCGACGCGCGCGAGCTCGCGCGGATCGCCGGACTCGGCCTGTACGTTCGCCGCCGCGGCAAGCAGACCGTCATCGACCTCGCGCGCATTCTCCCGATGTCGATCGCCGAGCTGCTCGACGACTGGTTCGAGAGTGACGTCCTGAAGGGATTGCTCGGCGCGCTCGGCATCTGGCACCTCAAACAGGGGCCTCGCTCGGGTGGCACGGCGTTCAATTTCCTCCACCATCATGCCGGGAGCGCCGCCGGAGTCTTCCGGCCCGCGCGTTCGAACGTCACGCAGGCACTCTCCAAGGTGTCGGGTGTGGAGATTCGGCGCGGCGCGCGTGCGACGGTCCTCGCGAAGAACGGGAAGGCCACTGGAGTTGTCCTCGAGAACAGCGGAGAGACGATCCAGGCAGCGCTCGTCATTTCGAGCGCGCCGCCGCGCGCCACCCTGCAGCCCCTCGCGATCGAGCTCTACCCGGACTTCGCCCGCGCGGTCAACAACATCAGGGCAAGCGGTGTCGTCGCCCGTGGCACTCTCACGCTCGAGCAAGCTCCAGCGTACTCGACGTTCTGCATCGCGCCGTCGCTCGATTATCTGGAGCGGGCCTATGACGATGCCAAGTACGGCAAGGACTCGACCGCCCCGTACGTCGAGGTACAGCGCACGGATGGGCGGGTGGAGGTTCATGTGCAGTTCGTCCCGCCTGGCACTCATGACGGGCTCGCAGATCGGGTGGCGCAGATCCTGAAGGTTCGGCCCAACCAGCTTGTGCTTCAGCCGGCCGAGGAGAGCCTCTACCACGGAGAGCTCACTCTCGACCAAATTCTGTTCATGCGTCCCGTGCCGGGTTGGAGCCGCTATCGCACGCCCATCGACGGGCTCTATCTGTGCGGCTCGGGCACGCATCCAGGCGGCGGGATTCCGGGGGCCGCCGGGCGCAACGCAGCGCGCGAGATGCTATGAGCTTCCTCAAGACCGTCGAGAGCTATCGCCAGGGCGCCCGCACGCTGCCGGGCCGGTACTACACGGCACCGGAGGTGTTTGCCGGCGAGCAGGACAAGATCTTCGGGCGCAACTGGATTTGCATCGGCCGCGATGCGACGCTCGCGGCGCCGGGCGATTACTTCGTCGCGCAGGTCGGCGGCGAGAGCATCATCGTGTTGCGCGATCAGTCCGGTGAGCGTCACGCGTACTACAACGTCTGTCGCCATCGCGGCACGCGGCTCTGCGAAGCGCCCCAAGGCCGGCTCTCCGAGACGATCCAGTGCCCGTACCACGCCTGGACGTACGCGCTCGATGGCCGCCTGATCGGCGCGCCGCACATGCATGAAGTCGAGGGGTTCGACAAGAAGGCGTACCCGCTTCACACCGTCGCGCTCGCCGAGTGGCAAGGGTTTCTGTTCGTGAATCTCGATCCTCACGCGACGCCCGCCGCGAACTGGTTCGCGCCGCTCGAGGGGCGATTCTCGCGCTACAACCTGCCGCTGCTTCAGACGGTGCGGCGCATCGAGTACGACGTGAAGGCGAACTGGAAACTGATCCTGCAGAACTACAACGAATGCCTGCATTGCCCGACGATTCACCCGGAGTTGTCGACCAAGCTGCCCTACACCAGCGGCGCGAACGACCTGATCGATGGCCCGTTCCTCGGCGGCTACATGGAGATCAAAGCGCCGAACGAGAGCGCCACGATGACCGGCCGGGCGTGTGCGTTGCCGCTCGGCACGCTGCCCGCCGACGATCAGCGCCGCGCGTTCTACTACGCGCTGTTCCCAACGATGATGCTGAGCCTGCATCCGGACTACGCGGTCTTCTACACGGTGTGGCCGGTAGCCCCCATGCAATCGCGGGTGGTTTGTGAGTGGATGGTGCACCCCGACGCGCCTGCCGCCGCCGGCTACAACATCCAGGACGCCGAGGAATTCTGGGATCGCACCAACCGGCAGGATTGGCACATCTGCGAGCAGAGCCAGCTCGGCATTACCTCGCGGGTGTACGCGCCGGGACCCTACTCGCCGCGCGAGAGCATTCCCGCGGCGTGGGACAGGATGTACCTGAGGGCATTTGAAGGACGTTGAAGCGATACTGAAGGAAGTCGCGGAACGCCTCGAGGACAACTACCCATACGGCGATCCGCTGTACGCGGGCCAGATGCTCAAGCCACCGCACGAGGTGGCGCGCCGCGCGTACGAGATGGCCCTCAAGATCAATCCGAACAACCACGCGCTCGACGGCGGCCGCGCGAGCTCGGCGATGGAAAAAGAGGCGGTCGCGGCCCTCGCGCGCATGATAGGGTGGGACACACACCTCGGCCACCTGTGCAGCGGCGGCACGATGGCGAACCTCGAGTCGCTGTGGATCGCCGGCCAGCTGCATCCCGGTAAGACGATCCTCGCCTCGACGCAGGCGCATTACACGCATCAGCGGATCGCCGGCGTGCTCGGCCTGCCGTTCGAGACGATCCCCTGTGACGGGAACGGACGCATGGACGCCCAGGTGCTCGAGCGCCGGCTCGCCGCCGGCGGCGTCGGCACCGTGGTCGCCACGATGGGCACCACCGCCACCGGCGCGGTCGATCCGCTCGCGGCCATCGTTGGTCTCGGCCGCCGTTTCGATTTCCGGATTCACGCCGACGCCGCCTACGGCGGTTACTTCATTCTCGCGGACAATCTGTCCGAGGACACCAAGGTCGCGTTCGCGTGCATGCGCGAAGCCGCGTCGATCGTCATCGATCCCCACAAGCACGGACTGCAGCCGTACGGCTGCGGCTGCGTGATCTTCCACGATCCCTCGGTCGGCCGCCTGTATCGCCACGATTCGCCGTACACCTACTTCACGTCTACCGACCTGCATCTCGGCGAGATCAGCCTCGAGTGCTCGCGCCCCGGTGCCGCTGCCGTCGCGCTGTGGGCGACGCAGCGGCTGTTTCCGCTCGAGCCCGGCGGTCAGTTCGCGAAAGGATTGGAGAGCGGCCGCGCGGCCGCGTTGGAGCTCTACGACCGACATCGCCGCGACAGGCGGTTCGTCACCGGGACGGCACCGGCGCTCGACATTCTCGTGTGGGCGCCGCGTGCGAAGCGCGTGAGCGACGCCTCTACGCTTTCACAGCGCGTGTTTGACGAGGCGGCGCGGCGCCAGCTCCATCTCGCGCTCGTGACGCTGCCGGTCCACCTGATCGACGTGCAGGACATGCAGCGTGACCGCGATACGATCGTCTGCCTGCGCTCGGTCCTGATGAAGCCGGAGCACCACACGTGGGTCGACCGGATCTGGTCGATTCTGGACGACGCAACGACGGCAGCCGGGGTGAAGCGCTAGTCGACGAATCCGCTCGACAGCCGGACGATCAGATTCCGTCCCGGATCGAACGCGAACTCCTTGTAGCGGCTCAGGAAACTTTTGTAGCGCTGGTTCAGCGCGTTGCGCAGTGAGATGTCGAGCCGCATCCCCCGGCCGAACAGCCGCACGTCCGTCCCGCCGCCGAGATGGAGCAGCGCGTACCCGGCCGTCGGAATGTCGAGCGGATTGAGCCGCTTGGGACGGGCGTAGGCATCGACATCGACGCTGAACCGATCCCGCCAACCGAACCCCACCGCCGCGCGCACGGGCGGCAGCAGCGGCAACGGCTCGTGTGACGTGAGGTTGGTGCCGCGCACCGCTTCCACGCGACTGCGCGCCACCAGTCCCGAACCGATCTCTGCTTCGAGCACCGCTTCGCCGCCGAGCATCTCCGCTTCCGCCTGGCCGTACTGATAGACGGGCAGCGAATCGATCACCAGGGCGGTCGGCGTGATGTAGATGTAGTGAGACATCCGGTTGTGGTAGGCGGCCAACTCGACCCGAGCACGCCGCCCGCTCCAGCGCACGCCGAGGTCCACGCCGCGGCTCGCCTCCGGCTTCATCGTCGAATCGCCCAGCTCGTAGCGCGCCTCGCCGATGTGCGGGCCGTTCGCAAACAGCTCGAACAGCGTGGGCGCCCGCCAGGCGCGTCCTACGTTCAGGCTCAGCGACAGTCCTCCGCCCGGCTTGGGCCTGAACACGACACCTGCGTTGCCGGACCACGCCTGGGAGTTTCGGTCTTGCCCGACGACGCCGAGGGAGTCATCGCGGTCGGCGTGGAGGCGGCGCGCGTCGGCACGCAAACCCGCGAGCACCGTCCAGCGCCCCGACCCCGGGGTCCACTGCTCGAACGCAAACGCGGCGCCGGAGAGCACGCTCGCGTTGGGTACGATCGGCTCGCGTCCGCTCGCGTCATTGTGCTGGCCCACCGTCGTGATGCCGAAGGTGGTGCCCCCATGATGCAGCAGCACGTCGAGCGAGCCAGTTTGCAGCAGCAGATTGAACGGTTCCGATTCCGTTCCGGTGGAGTCATCCGCGATTTCGATCAGCGAGTGCCGTTGCACCTGAGCCTTGCCTTCGAGCCGCCAGCTTCCCCACGGCCGCTGGCCCGTGATCTGGAGGCGCTCGTCTCCGGCTTTTCGCTCAGGACCACCAGTCTCCCCGGGCGGTGCGTTCGCCTCGAGCAGCTTGAACTCGCCGCCGTAGTGGACCACACGAACCGCCAGAGCACTCCCCGACGGCCAGCGCCAACCGGCTGTCGCTTCTCCGTTGAACGCGCCGAAGCCGGTATTGTCCAGCTCGCCCGCGGGCGTGTGCAAATTGCTGGCATGCCGGCCGATCGCGGCGACGCGCCAGCCCAGGTTGTTGCGCGCGCCTTCGACTTGTACACCCGGGGCGATCTCGATGTTGTTGCTCGCCGCCGAGAGCGTGAATCCGGTGCGGATGAACCCGGGCCCGCCCGCGGCATCGGGCAGCGCCTCGGGGATGACGTTGATCACTCCCCCGAGGGCATCGGAGCCGTACAGCACGCTCGCGGGCCCGCGAATCAACTCGACGCGGCGCACGAACGCCGTCTCGACCGACGGGCCGTCCTCGTCGCTCCAGGAGTAATCTTCGAGCCGGCTGCCGTTCTCGAGCACCAGCACGCGCGGACCGGAGAAGCCTCGGATCACCGGTTTCCCAATCTGCGAGCCGGTGGTGATCGCCCGCACGCCGGGGAGGACTTCGACGACATGGGCCAGGGAAACACTCTGCGCCTGTCGCAGCTCGTCGCCTGCGAGCGCGGTGGCGGGCAGCGGTGAGCTCGCGGACGCGAGCGGCTGCCGCGCGGCGGTCACAGTCACGGGCTCGAGGTTGAACGCACTCGGCGTGAGGACGATCTCGAGCGCGGCTTGCCCCGCGCCAACCGAGATCTCCCGCACCGCCGGCGCGAAGCCGTGGCGCCGGACGGCCAGGGTGTACCGCCCAGGAGCGAGCGCGACCCGGAAGGCGCCGCCGGCGCCTGCCGTGACGCTCTTCCCCAGCTGCGTGATCTCTACGATGGCCTGCGGGACGGGTTGCCCCGCGTTGTCAACGACGCGGCCGGTCACCGTATCCGCCTGCAGGATCAGAACGGACAGGAGGAGTGTGAGCATGGCCTAAATTTTATTGCCGACTAGGCGCCAGAGATAGCCTCGATCGGGTCGAGCCTGGCGGCGCGGCGCGCGGGGTACCAGCCGAACAACAACCCCACAATCAGTGCAAAAATCACCGCGAGGATCACACCGGGCACGCTCACCGGAATCACGAACGGCTTGCCGAACTGCTTACCGATCAGCTCGGTGACCACCGTCAGACCGGCACCGCCCGCCATGCCCAGGACCGCCCCCAGAAATGCGAGCGTCAACGATTCCGCCAGAAACAGCCTGACGATCGCGCCGTCATCGGCGCCCAACGCCTTGCGGATGCCGATTTCATGTACGCGCTCGCGCACCGAGATGAGCAGGACGCTGAACAGCCCGATGCCGCCCACGATCAGCGTCACGCCGGCGATCGTGAACATCACCGCATTCCACCCGCCGAGGATGTTGTCCGCCATGGCCAGATTCGAAAGCACCTCGGCGGCCTGGTTGTCGATGCTGAAATCCTCGGTGCCCCCGTGGCGGTGCCGGACGAGCGCCGTGCCACGCCGCAGCACGTCGCCGAAGTCGGCCGCGCCGCTCGCGGTGACGAGGGCCTGATCCAGCCGTCCTTCTCCCCTGGCGTAGCGCGTCATGTAGGTATAGGGGATGTAGATCCGTCGCCCGACGAAGCTGAAGTCGGCGGGAATGATGTCGAACTCGATCGGCGCGACGAGACCGATCACGCCGAATCGCACGCCGTCGATGGTGATCGTCTTACCGACCGGGTCGGCATTCCCGAACAGGTTATGGGACATCTCTTCCCCGATCACCGCCACGCGCGCGCGATTCTCAACGTCGAGCGGCCGGATGCTGCGCCCCGCGACGATGCGCCAGTTGCGGAGCTCGAGATAGCCGGCATCGACGCCGTCGATGCGTACCCGCCGGCGATCGGCGGGCGCGTTCACGACCTGCTCGTCCCCCCAGTTGCGGCCTTGCACACTCGCCACGCCGGGAAGGGCGCGCAGCGCCTCGAGGTCGGTGATGCGCATCCCCGTATGACGCAATGCGGCCGCCCCTTTTGCGTCCGAACGCGGCCCCTGATCGTTGATGAAGAAGCTGCGCGACATCCCCATGGAGATGAGGTCGTCGTACACCAGCGTCTTCATGGCAGCGGCCAGGGACGTCATCGACACGACGGATGCCGCGCCGAACACGATGCCCGACAGCGTCAGGAGCGAGCGCAGCTTGTGCCCGCGGATCTCGCGCAATGCGTCACCGATCAGCTCGAGCCAGTCACGCATAGCGCAGCGCCTCGACGGGCGCGAGCCGCGACGCGCGCACCGCCGGGAACACACCGGCGATCAGCCCTACGGTCACCGCGGTCGTCAGCGACACAGTCGCGATGAACGGGCTCACCACCGCCGGCATCTGCATGGCGTGCGCGACGAGGCCGGTGAGCGCGGTGCCCAGGCCGAGTCCCAGCAGACCGCCGATCAGCGTGACGACCAGGACCTCGGCGAGCACGTGGGCGAAGATGCCGCCTGCCGTGGCGCCGAGGGCCATGCGGGTGCCGAATTCGCGCACGCGCTCGACGACCGAGGCGAGGAGGATATTCGCGATCACGATGCCGCCGGTCACCAGTGAGACGACCCCGACGACCAGGAAGATGAAGTTGAAGAGCAAGAGAAACTGGCCGGCTTGCTGTCCGGCGCCCTGGCCGGACGACCGGATGTCGAAGTCCTCGACTCCGTGCCGGGCGAACAACAGGCTGCGCACTTGCGCCTGCGCGCCTGCGGCGCCGACCGCGGGCCGCGCCTTGAGCGTCAGGAAGTCGAGATGGTCGCTGGCGCTGTATTGTGTGATCGCGGTGGAGATCGGGATGTAGGCGCGCTCGTTGCGATACTCGAGCGCGTTGTTTTCCCAGGCGGCGAAGTAGAACTCCTCGCGCTCGAGGACACCGACGACGCGATAGCTCTTCTCGCCGATGCTCACGATCTGGCCGAGCGCCGCCGTGGCGCGGCCGAACAACGAATCGGCGTACTTCCACCCCAACACCGCGACCCGCGCCTGGCGCTGCACGTCGAGATCACTGAGGTAGCGCCCGACGAGGGGCTTGATGTCATTGATGACCATGTACGCCGGAACCGTTCCGATGACCTGACCGGTGAAGCTGGTGTTGCCAACGCGATAGGAGAGCTGCTGCCCCCATCCCGGACTCACGGCAGCCAGAGAGGTCGCGCGGTCGCGCAAGTACTGCGCGTCGCGGAAGGTCAAGCGTTTGGACGCCAGCTCGCGAGCCCCGGGATGCGCGGAGGACTCGCGGTCCGAAACGATGATGGTGCCGCGCCCGCCGACCTCGCTGAGAAACTGCTCCGTCAGCGCCGTCTGGCCCCCGAACAGCGCCAGGACCGTGACGATGCTCGCCGTGCCCAGGATCAGGCCGAGCAGTGACAGGAGCGTCTGACCCCAATGGCGGCGCGCTTCGTCGAGCCCGGTGAGCAGCGACTCGATGAGATTCACACCACGCGTCCGTCGCTCATGTGGATCACGCGCTGGGCACGCGCCGCCACGCCCGGGTCGTGCGTCACCAACACGATCGTATGCCCCGCCGCATGCAGCTCGGCGAACGTCTTCAGCACCTCACTGCCGGCCTGGGAATCGAGATTCCCCGTCGGCTCGTCGGCCATGAGGATCGCGGGCTCGCCGACGAGCGCGCGGGCAATGGCGACGCGCTGGCGCTCACCGCCCGACAGCTCGTCGGGGCGATGGCCAATGCGCTCCGAGAGACCTAAGCGTTCGAGCAGTTTGAGCGCACGCACCCGTCGCTCAGCGCGAGGCACGCCGCCGCGGTACTTGAGCGGCAGCGCAACATTCTCCTCGACCGTGAGCCGCGGCATCAAGTTGAACGTTTGAAAGACGAAGCCAACTTTGCGATTGCGGACTTGCGCGAGCCGTTTACCCGACAGTGCGCCGACGTCCTCACCGTCGAGTCGATAGCTCCCCGACGTTGGAGAGTCGAGGCAGCCGAGGATGTGCATCAACGTGCTCTTGCCGGAGCCGGACGGTCCGGTGATAGCGATGTACTCGCCCGCGGCGACGTCGGCATCTACGCCTCGCAGCGCCTGCACATCCACCTGCCCCAACCGATACGTCTTGGCGAGGTCGCGGGCCTCGATCAGCGAGTTCATCAGCGCCGCCGCGCGGGGTTCCGGGCCCGCTCGAGCGCGGCCGCGGGATCCTCCAATGCAATCGAGTCGCCCGCGGCGAGGCCGTTCACGATTTCGACGTAAAAGAGGTCGGAGAGGCCGAGGGTCACCGGCACGGGCTGGGGTCCGCCGCCGCCAAGCTTGTAGACGACCGGCTTCCCTTCCTTTAATAGGACCGCCTCCACAGGCACCCGCAGCGTCGCGGTGCGCACGGGGCCCGAGATTCGCACATTCGCGGTCATGCCGGGCCGGAGCACGTTCGCGCCGCCCGTGACCACGATCTCCACATCGAACACACGCACGCGGTCCTGCAGGCGGGCCGCAGGGGGCACGAGACGCACCACGCCCTGCGCGGTGTCGCCGGGAAAGGCATCGACGGTGAGCGCGACGTGGTCGCCTTTCTGCACTTTGCCGATGTCCACCTCGTTGATCGCCGCCTTCACGAGCAGCGTCGAGAGATCGGCCATGGTGAAGAGCTCGGTGCCACCGCCGAAGGCACTCGTCCCACCCACCACCGTCTCTCCTTCCTCCACACCACGTCCGATGATCACGCCCGCGGCGGGCGCCGTGATGCGCGCCCACTGGACCGTCGACCCCGTTGAATCACCCGCCGTGACACCCGAGCGCTGCACGAGCTGCAGCTGATCCTGGGCGGTGCGCCACTGGTTCTCCGCCTGATCGTAGGTCACCCGGCGCAGATCGAGATCGGCCTGGGTGATCCCGCCGATCGCCGACAGCTGCTGCGCGCGGTCGTAATCGCGCTTCGCGTTATCGCGCGCGATCCGCGCTGTCGCAATCTCGCTGCGCAGCTGCGCCAGGCTGTTCGCCTGAGCCATATCGGGCACGATGCGCGCCAGCACCTGCCCCGTCTGCACGCGATCGCCCTCACGCACGTAGAGCTGCTGGACGACACCGGAGATGGGGGATTTCACCACGATGCTGCGTTCGGGAGAGACGACGCCAGTCTCTTCGACGATGACACGGACCTCGCCCCGATCCACGACGCCGACTTTGTAGGGGCGGCTGGAGCCGTCATCGGCATCGGCCTTGCTGCAGGCGACCACGGGAAGGCAGGAAGCGACAGCGGCCAGGACGAGCGCAGGCTTCATCAGACGGACTCCGAAGAGGAAATGGGCGACGGCGGACCGCCTACCTTGACGGGGGCTGGCCGTGCACGGTTTCACGATGAAATTACTGCCCCCATGGCCAGTTGGCTCGGCGATTGGGCAAATCTCTTGCTGCGGTGGGCGCACTTCGTCGCCGGCATCGCCTGGATCGGCAGCTCCTTCTACTTCATTTGGCTGGATCGCGCGCTGACTGAGCCCGACCACGCCAGGCCCGGCGTGGAGGGGGACCTGTGGATGGTCCATAGCGGCGGCTTCTACCAGGTGGAGAAGCGCCGACCCGGACCGGGGGAAGTGCCGGCAATCCTGCATTGGTTCAAATGGGAAGCGATGCTGACGTGGATTACCGGCATTTCGCTGCTCGTCCTCCTCTACTACCTCAGCGGCGCCTATCTGCTCGATCCGAGCCTTTCCGGCATTGGCCGTGGCGCGGCCATCGCGCTGGGCATAGGCCTTCTCGTCTTCGGATGGCTGATCTACGATGCCCTGTGGCGCTCGCTCGCCCGCCGCCCGGCCGTAGCCGCGGCCATCTCCCTGGCACTGCTCACCGCCGTCACCGTGCTCCTCTGCCGCCTGCTTTCGGGACGGGCCGCGTTCATGCACGTCGGGTCGCTGCTCGGCACGATCATGGTCGCGAACGTCTGGATGCGGATCCTCCCCGCACAACACCAGATGTTGGCCGCCACCCGCGCGGGACGACCGGCGGATTTCACGTTGGGCGAACGCGCTAAGCAGCGGTCCGTGCACAACAGCTACATGACGTTCCCGTTGCTCTTCATCATGCTGTCGAATCACTTCCCCGCGACGTACGCGAGCCCGGTCAACTGGCTCGTCCTGCTACTCCTGTTCGTCGCGGGGGCGTCGGTACGGCACGCGATGATCGGACGCGGCGCATCGAGCCGCTGGGCGCTCGTGCCCGCGGGCGTCGCGCTCGCAGGAGCGATGTTCTTTTCGACGCCCAAGGGAGCCGCAGCCCGGACGCCTGCTGCCGCAACGGATTCGGTGCCACCGTTCCACGCGGTGCGCGCGGTGATCGCGCAACGCTGCCAGCCCTGTCATTCGCAGTATCAGAGCGACCGCAGTCTCGGGCCGGCGCCCGGCGGCGTCACATTCGACACGCCCGAGAGCATTGCTCGTCTCGCCGAGCGCATCCGGGTCCGTGCCGTTGAAACCAAGACGATGCCACTCGCGAACAAGACCGGCATGACCGACGACGAGCGCGCCCTCCTCAGCCGCTGGATCGCATCCGGCGCTCCGCTCCGCTGATCAGCGACGCGTCAAATCAGCCGTGGGCAGGAAACGTGGCGCTCGCCGCGGCTTGGCAGCCTGCTCGTAGGCGTATGCCAGCTTGATCAGCGTCGACTCGGTCCAGGGCTTCCCGATGAACGACATTCCGACCGGTAGCCCGAAGGAATAGCCAACGGGCACCGTGATGGTGGGATAGCCGGCCACCGCGGCGATGCTCGAGTTGCCGCCCCCCGTGGAGCAGTCGCCGTTGACCAGATCGATCAACCATGCCGGTCCGCCGGTGGGCGCCACCAGAGCGTCGAGCTTGTCTTTCGCGAACGCCACGTCCGCGCCTTCCGCGCGCGATAACCGACGGCAGTGCGCAAGCGCCTCGACGTAGGCATCGTCGGTGAGAGGACCCTTCTCCTGCGCCTGGATGAAGGTCTCCTGACCGAAGTACGGCAGTTCCGTCTCTTTGTGCCCGTCGTTGAAGGCGATCACGTCGGCCAGTGTCTTCACCGGGCTCGCTGCGCCGAGTCCCGCGAGATACGTGTTCAAATCGGCCTTGAGCTCGTACAACAGAACGGTGAATTCCTGGTCGCCGTAATCGCGCATGTGAGGAATCTCCACCGGGTCGACCAGGACTGCTCCCTGCGCTTTGAGCACGTCGAGCGCCGCGTTCACCAGACGGTCGCCTTCGGGCGAGCCGAACGCGGCCCGCACGACTCCGATGCGCGCGGCCTTCAGGCCGTTGGGATCGAGCGCCTTGGTGTAATCGGGGACCGTCGAGGGGGCGGCGGCTGTCGCGGGATCACCGGGGTCTGCGCCGGCGAGCGCGCCGAGCAGGATCGCGGCGTCGGTGACCGTCCGGCACATCGGGCCCGCCGTGTCCTGGCTGTGCGCGATCGGGATGACGCCGGAGCGGCTGACGAGTCCGACCGTGGGCTTCAGCCCCACGAGTGAGTTGGCGCCCGAGGGGCAGACAATGGAGCCGTCGGTCTCCGTGCCGATGCCCACCGCCGCGAAACTCGCTGCGATCGCCGCGCCTGTCCCCGAGCTCGAGCCGCACGGATTGCGATCAAGCGCGTACGGGTTCCGGCACTGGCCGCCGCGCCCGCTCCAGCCCGATATCGAGTGATTGGAGCGGATATTCGCCCACTCTGACAGATTCGTCTTCCCGATGATCACGGCCCCCGCGGCTCCGAGCCGCGCGACGAGCGCGGCGTCATGCGGTGAAGGGACGCCGACGAGCGCGAGGGACCCGGCAGTCGTCATCATCCGATCGGCGGTCGCGATGTTGTCTTTGATCAGCACCGGGATGCCGTGGAGTGGTCCGCGTATGTGCCCCGCCTTGCGCTCGGCGTCGAGCCGGTCGGCGATCGCCAGCACATCCGGATTGGTTTCGAGCACCGCATGGAGTTTGGGATTGAGCTCGCCGATGCGCGCGAGATACGCGGCGCAGATGGACCGCGAGGTGCGCGCGCCGGTGCGCATCGCGTCCTGAAGCTGGGCGAGGGTGGCTTCCTCGAGCTGGAAGTCGGCAATTGGGGGTCGGACCATGACGGTTCCGGCTACCGCCGCAGCGCCATATTGAAGGAAGGACCGCCGACTGAAAGCCTCTGGCATCTGTTTCTCCGGTGGGGGCATCCTAGTTTGAGGCCGCATTCCCATGTGCGCCAGATCACAGGTGATGGGGAGGCTTGCGGGAACGCGTCCTTCATGAATCTTGGGGCAACCCGTTGAGGGGGTCCCAGGCCTGAGCTTCCTGCGTTTTTTCCGATTTGCAAGCATCCGCACCAAGATGCTCATGTTCGCGGTCGTCGCGACGCTGTTGCCGTCGCTGACGACCGTGTGGATTTCCTACATCGAAAACAAGCGGGCCCTCCAGGCCAAGGCGTCGGAAGAGCTGCTCGGTGTCAGCGCGCAAGCGCTGCGCGAGGTCGATCTCTGGACCAAAGAGTTGCGCTACGACTTGCGCGTGTTCTCGAGCTCCTATGAGGTAACCGAGAACCTCGAGCGCATCCCCCTCGTGAACGGCGAGCCGGTTCGTTCCGGGATCTACTTCAAGCGGCTCACCGATTATCTCAATTCTGTGCGCGACCGCTTCCCCGACTACGCCGAGCTCCTCGTCCTCGATCATCACGGCCATCTGGTGGCGACGAGTGCCTCGCAACCGCGACCGGTGCCGCTTCCACCGGACTGGGCAACCGATCTCACCAAAAACGATTGGGCGCTCGGGCCGCCGTACTGGGATTCGACGGCCACGCACGCGGAGCTACTCGTGTCGGTGCCGATCGAGTCGGCGCGGCGCGCGGGGCGCGGCGCGGGCGGCATGCAGCTGCTGGGGGCACTGGCTTCGCGGGTCAACCTGCGCGCCGTTGCGGATACGCTGAGGCGGTTTGCGCCGGGTGAATCGGGGCAGATCTACCTGATGACCCGCACGGGCCGGCTCATCGTGAGCTCACGCGGCAGCTCCCGGGAACTCATGCGGCAAGGCTACTCGCGCGAGGCGGCGAATTGGCTGCTGGCACGGGAAGGACGCGCGATCCAGTTCGGCAGCTTCACGGGCGACCGAGTCGTCGGGAGTGTGCGCGTCATTCCGGCTCTCAACTGGGTGGTGGTCTCGGAGATTCCAACGACCGAGGCGTTCAGCCAGGTGGCGCGGCTGCGCAACGTCACGCTCGGCGTCGTCACGCTGCTGCTCGCGGTCGTCGGTGCCCTGGCGTATCTGCTGAGCCTCTTGATCGTGCGACCGCTCGACCGCCTGTCGCAGGCCGCCGGCAAGGTTGCCAGGGGCGATCTCGACGTCGGTCTGCCGGTCACGACCGGCGGCGAAGTCGGCTACCTCACCGAGGTCTTCAACAACATGGTGGCGCGGCTGCGCGAAGGCCGCACCGAGCTCGAGCGCCTCTCCGTGACGGATGCCTTGACCGGGCTGTACAACCGGCTGCGGATGATGGAAGTACTCGAGAACGAGGTGCGCCGCTCCCGCCGGCTGCATCACCACTTCGCCGTCGTAATGGCCGATGTCGACTTGTTCAAGCGCTACAACGACGAGCACGGCCATCCGGCGGGCGATGTCGTGCTCAAGCGGGTCGCGACGATCATGAGTGAAGCGAGCCGCGATGTGGATTTTGTGGCGCGTTACGGTGGCGAGGAGTTTCTGATCATGATGCCCGAAACGGAGCTCGAGGGCGCCACCAAGTTCGCGGAGCGGATTCGCAAGAAGCTGACGACGGAACGGTTGCCCGCCGGCCACATCACCCTCAGTCTTGGTGTCTCCGCCTTCCCCGTACACGGCGACACACCCGAGCAGCTGATCGCCGAAGCGGATGCCGCGTTGTACCTGGCAAAACGCGCCGGCGGCGATCGTGTCGTCGCGGCGGCGCGTCCCAAAGTTCCGGCGAGGTAGCGAGGCTTACTGTCGCCGGTCGACCAATGTCTGATGGATCCAGCCGGGCCGATCGCTGTCATCCCTGATGCGCACCCACTGATCCACGTACGAGTACGCGACAATCGGTACGCCGGTCTCCAGCGTGAACAGGACCTTGAAGTTTGCGCCGGGTCCCTCGCGCACGTTCGCGCGGCCGCTGGTCTGCAATCGCAGCGGCAACGCGAACGGCACTTCACCCTTGCGCGTCGCCGCGCGGTCGTCGCTGGCCACGCGCCCCCGCCCCGCCGCCGCGGCGTTTTTCGCTTCCGTGGCGAGATAGAGGGCGCCCGCGTAGTTCTGCTGGTCGAACTCCGTGGTGGCCAGCTGCAGCAGCTGACTGCCCTGTCCGTACTCTGGCGACGGCGGCGCGTTGTTCCCATTCGCAGCACGCAGCGCCTGCAGCGCGATCTCGGCCTCGGCCATGCCCGAGGCCGCCTCGGCCCGTGTCGCAAGGGATTGCAATTTCGCCATGGCGCGCACGACTTCGCGCCGCGCATCATCCAGCCGGCTCTGCAGCTCGTCCACCTGGGCTTCCTGCTCGAGCACCTTGAGCTCGAGGCGCGCCGCACGCTGCTCCAACGCCGTGTCGCGCACCACCGCCGGTGCGCGCTGCGTTACGCGCGCCGTATCGCGGGGCGCGCGCATGGGGGGCGCGTTGGCGGGATGATGCGGCCGGCAGGCCGCGCCGAGCAGCGCGGCCAGAAGAAAGTGGGGGCGCATGGGCGACTAAATTGCATCCGGATGTGCATTCGTTCAACCGCGTGACCATTGACTTGACTTTGGGCTCTGGTGATCCTTGGGCCATGGAAGTCACGTTGAACGAGACCGACCGGTTGGAAGTCGTGCTGAAGAAGTTCAACCGTCAGATCACCAAAGCGGGCTTGTTTCAGGACATGAAGAAGAAGCGCTTCTATGAAAGTCCCGCCGTTCAACGGCGGCGTAAGAGCAAGGCCGCTCGCCGCCGGAACCGTACACGCTAGGGAGTAACGCACCGATGGCACGCATTACCGGTACTGTGAAGTGGTTCAACGACGCGAAGGGATTCGGCTTCATTACGCCCGAAGGCGGCGGCAAGGACTGCTTCGTGCATCACACCGCGATTCAGGGAGAAGGGTTCAAGTCGCTGGCCGAGGGCCAGCGCGTCGAATTCGAGATCGTGCAGGGGCAGAAGGGCCCGGCGGCGCAGAACGTTGTGAAGCTGTAACAACCCACGGCACCTGAAGCGGCACGGCGCCCCGCGATTCCAAGGGGGAGGCGCCGTGTTCGGTTTTCAGGCCGCCTCGCCGTCCGGCGTCTGGTCATCCTCCGGGCCACCGAGCATGGGCGGGTGCTCGTAGACCACCGGGGGCGAACAGGTACAGGGCGTCGGTTGGGGCATCGCGAACTGGGCGCTGGCTCGCGGCGGCCGATACTCGATGGTCGCGACGTCCTGGATGATGCCGCCACAGAAGTGGCAGTGAATCTGGGACACAGGGCCACCCCTCCCTTCGGGCGCGGGGAGCGCGCCATACCATTCACCCCGGAGGCTCGAATGCGCAACTTTCCGTCTCAGGGCGAAGCGGCCGCGGAGGGTTAGACGCCGATTTTTCCCACTCATCCCAAAGGATGAGGCACGAACTTTCGCGGCCGACTTGACTAATACCTTGGGAAGTTGGCAACCTACTCCCTCCACCTCGTACTTTCGCCCCGGAACGAGGGCCGTCAGCGAACATGACAAAAAAAATTCACATCCTCGTCATCGAAGACAATCGCCTGCTGCGGGACGGTCTCGCGGCACTCCTCGATGCGCAAACCGAATTCAAAGTGGTGGCATGCGCTGAGGGCGGATCGGCGGCGCTCTCACGACTGCAGGAGTCCAAGCCCAACGTCGTCTTGGTGGACGCCGCGTTGGGCCGCAATCGCAGCCAGCGCCTCGTCGAAAGCATCAAGGAGGCCGCCCCGCATTCGCGCATCATCATGATGGACATGCTGCCCGAGGAGGAGGACGTCATCGACTTCATCAAGCGAATGGCTTCATCGCGAAGGACGCCGCGCTGGAGGAGCTCGTCAATACGATCCGCCAGGTCGCCAACGGCGGCGATGTCGTCCCGCCGGCGCTGACCGGTACGCTGCTGTCCCACATCGCGAAACAGGCCTCGGTGCTGCGCAACACGCCGATGATGGCGTCGGTCCGGATGACCAAGCGCGAGCAACAGATCACCGATCTCATCGCCGAGGGACTCAGCAACAAAGAGATCGCGCAGCAGCTCAACATCGCGACCTACACGGTGAAGAGCCACGTGCACAACATCCTGGAAAAGCTGGCGTTGCACAGCCGTCTCCAGATCGCCGCCCACGCGCATAAGAAGACCCCGCCCAAAGGCGACCGCCGCAAGTTCGTCCGCTAAGAGCTGGAGGAATCATGAGAGTCGTCGCGCCTCTCCTCGCTGCCGGAGCCGTGATTGCGGGCTGCGTGCGGAATCCCGCGACGGGCAAGAGCGAGCTGATGCTCGTCAGTGAGTCGCAGGAGATTCGGATGGGCCAGCAGTACGACAGTCAGGTTGTCGCGTCCATCGGTCTCTATCCGAATCCGTCCTTGCAAGCGTACGTCCAGGGCGTCGGCACCAAGCTCGCAGCGACATCCGAGCGTCCCAACCTCGGGTGGACGTTCCGCGTCGTGGATGATCCCGCCGTCAACGCGTTCGCGATTCCCGGCGGATTTGTCTACGTCACGCGCGGCATTCTCGCGCACATGACGAATGAGGCCGAGCTCGCGACGGTCATGGGCCACGAGATCGGCCACGTCACAGCGCGGCACACGGCGCATCAGATGTCGAGGGAACAGCTCGCGAGCCTCGGGCTGGTCATCGGCAGCATCGCGAGCTCGCAGGTCGCCAAATATGCCGGCGTCGCAAGCCAGGCCCTCAGCGTCCTGTTCCTGAAATTCTCGCGCGACAACGAGAACCAGGCGGATGAATTGGGTGTCCGTTATTCAAGCCGCGCCAACTACGATTCGCGCGAGATGGTGAACGTGATGCAAGTGCTCGACAAGATCGAGGCGCAAAGCGGCGGAAGGCTACCCGAGTGGCTCGCGACCCATCCGAATCCCGGCAACCGGATCGAGCACATCACCGCGGTGCTGGCGCAGACAAAGACGGACTTCACCGGTGCGACGGTCAACCGCGATGGCTACGTGCGGCGGCTGGACGGCATCACCTTTGGACCGAACCCGCGCGAGGGCTTCTTCAGGGGCACGGAGTTCTACCACCCCGATCTCCGGTTCCGGATGACGTTCCCCGGCGGCTGGCAGACGTTCAACAACAAGTCCGCCGTCACCGCGCAGAGCCCGCAACAGGACGCGATCATCGAGTTGACGGTGGCACAGGGATCGAATGCCGACCAGGCAGCCCAGTCGTTCCTGACGTCGCAAGGCGTGCAGGCGGGCACGGTGACACGCGCGAACGTCAATGGGCTGAGCGCGGCACAGGCGCCGTTTGCCGCGAGTACGCAGAGCGGGACGCTCCGAGGCCAGGCGCTGTTCATCCAATCCGACAACAATGTCTATCAGATACTGGCATACGGTCCCGAGGCCAGTTGGACCGCGAATCAGCCCGTGGCGCAGCGCGCGTTGTCCAGCTTCGGACCGGTGAACGATCCTGCGATCCTCAGCGTGCAACCGCAACACGTCAGTCTCGTTACGCTCGATCGGCAGACGACCATCGCCCGCCTGGCGCAGCAGCGCCCGTCGCCCGTTTCCGTGGCGACGCTCGCGCTCATCAATCAGGTCGATGAGAACACGTCGCTCGAGCCCGGACGCATCCTGAAATGGGTGATCGGCCAACCGCTGCCCGGGAACCCGTAGGTTAACGCGAGAAATCGACTTTCGGTGTCTCCGCTGCTCCCGGTGTCTGCAGCTCGAAATAGGGTCGCGCCTTTTTTCCCAACACCTTCGCGGTCAGTACCTGCGGGAAGCGGCGAATGTACGCGTTGTAGGTATTGACACTTTCGTTGTAGTCCTGACGCGCGACCGCGATACGGTTCTCCGTGCCTTCCAGCTGATCCTGCAACTGCCGGAAATTCTCGTTGGATTTGAGCTGGGGGTAATTCTCCGCGATCGCGATCAGGCGTCCCAGCGGCGCGGTCAGCGCGGCGTTCGCCGTGGCCATCTGTTCCAGATTGCCGCTCTGGACCGCCCCCGCCAGCTTGGCACGAGCATCCGCGACCTGAATGAAAATTGTCTGCTCCTGCTTTGCGTATCCCTTGACCGTTTCTACCAGGTTGGGGATCAGATCCGCGCGCCGTTGGAGCTGCACTTTGATCTGGGATTCGGCGGCATTCACCTTTTCATCCATCGTTTGAATCGTGTTGTAACCGCAGCCGGCGACGAGGACGAGGGCGAACGGAAGGGCGAGAGCAGACCGGCGTCGATGCGCGTTCACGAAGGGTTCCTTTCCATACGGTTCAGGTACTCCGCCGTGCGCGTCACCGCTTCGAGATACGCGGTGGGCTCGGTCAGTCCATCCGGGGCGAATCCTATCAGGGCACCGGCATCGCGCACCAGAGCCGCCGAGTCGGCGGGCGGCGTGCGCCCGGCGAGTCGGAGTACCGCCCGGAGCATGGTCAGGAAGCCGGCGCGCGTCCCACGAACGACTTCGGCCAGGCGCTTGGGGCGGTTCCAGTCGACGACATAGGCCTGCCGCAGATGCACCAGCTTCCCCATCAGCTCGTGCTCGAGCTGCCGGCGGACATGCTCACGCCGGACCGAGATTCCGGTCCACGGATTGCGGCCGGCCAGGATGCGGTGCGCGTCCCGGATGTCCTCATACTCGATCGGGAACGCGTCGGCGGACTGGCGCCACTCTCGTTCCGTCATGATGATGGGCGGCGGATGGCCGGCGGCCGACCAGTCCTTGATGACGGCCGCCACGGGACCGAGAAAATCGCTGCCGTCCGTGACGATGAGCAGTGTATTCATCGCCGCGGGATCAGCGCTAGGCTCACGCGCCGCGGAGCCATAGAGCACCAGCGTCACGAGCCGCGGGCCCAGCGCCTCGGCGACTCGGCTCGCGAAGGTTTCCAATGTCATTCGCGCCATATCAGAATCTTCCTCCCGCCCCGCCGCCCGAGAAGCCGCCCCCCCCACCGAACCCACCAAATCCGCCTCCCCCACCCCCACCCCCGCCTCCGTCTCTCCAACCACCGCCGCCGCGGCTCTGGCTCAAGCCCCAAAGGACCCACCAGAGAATGCGGCCGCGCGTGACGACCAGGAGAAAAATGATGAATCCAAGAATCCAGCCGATGGGAATCCTGACGCCGGGTCGCTCGCGCAGCGCTCTCCCGACTGGGTCAGCCGCCGGACCAGTCAGCGTGACGCCGAACTCGGCTGCGAACGCCTGCGCGATGAGATCGACACCGAGCGCCAGCGCCGGCCCGTAATCCTCGGTGGCAAGCGCCGGCAGCATCGCGTCGCGGATTCTTCCCACGCGCGCATCCGGGAGGAATCCCTCCGCCCCGCGGCCGGTGGCGATGAAGATGTCCCCAGTTCCCGGCCGGTGATTCTTCCGGGGCACGAGCAGCACGACGACGCCCAGGTTCTTTTTGGGGTCACCGGCCTCGCCCTTGGCACCCACACCCCATTGCCGCCCGATCTGCACCGCCACATCACTCGCCGCGCGGTCCTCGAGATCGGAAAGTGTGACGACCGCGATCTCCCCTCCCGTCTTCTCCCGGACTTCCTGGATGACGGCCTCCACGTGGCGGATCGAGGCGGAATCGAGAACACCCGCGAAGTCGTTGACGAAACCGCGCGGCGGCGGGACGGAGATTTGGAGGAGAACAGCGAGAAGGATCAGCGCTTCACCGGATCGAGAGATAAGATTGAGCTGCAATATATGCGCTTCGCACCGCGCCTGCGCGCAATCATCAGACAGCGATGTCCTGTCTGTCTGCAGGGCAGGATGTTTTCGGGACGGTTCACGATGAACCCCACGTGCCCCGTGTGCGGGCACCGCTTCGAGCGCGAGCAGGGATTCTTTCAGGGAGCGATGTACGTGAGCTGGGTACTAGGCGTGACGTACCTGGCTGTGCTCGCGATTCCGGCGCAGCTACTGCTCGTGCCTCGGATCGGAATCGTCTGGGCCGTGGTGTCCGTAGTGACGATCCACATGATCTGCGTTCCCATCATCTTCCGGTACTCGCGCGTCATTTGGGCGCATGTGAACGTCGCCACCAAGCCATGACGGTTCTCGCGGTCGTCCTGCTCGTCGGCGTGGGACTCGTCGGGCTCGCGATGATCCCGCTCGGTCTTCCGGGACTGTGGGTGATGGTGGGAGGGATTCTCGGCTACGGCTGGCTGACCGACTTCCGAACGGTCGGCGTGGCCACCATCGCCATCGTGCTCGGGCTCGCGTTCCTCGGCGAAATCATCGAGAACTGGATTGGCTTTCGGTATGCCAAGCGCTACGGCGGGTCCACGCGATCCGGCTGGGGCGCGCTGATCGGGGGACTCGTAGGCGCGGTGATCGGCGTGCCCGTCGCCGTCATCGGCAGCGTCATCGGTGCCTTCATCGGCTCTTTCGTCGGCGCGGCCCTGTTCGAGTACAGCTACTCGCGGCATACCGGCGTTGCAACTCGCGCCGGCTGGGGCGCGGTGGTGGGCCGCGCGGCAGGAGCCGCCGTCAAGATCGCGCTGGGATTGATCATTGCCGTCGTCGGGCTGTTTGCCGCGTTATCTTAGACCCATGACTCGATCCGTTCTCCCGCTCGCCCTGCTCCTGCCAGCTGCGCTTTCACTGGCCGGGCAGGCCGCCCCACAGGCCGCCACTCCCCCGACAACGAATCGCTGGTCTCCAGATCCGGTCCACAGTGCGGTCGCGTTTCGCGTGCGCCATCTCGGCATCACGTGGGTGAACGGCACCTTCGGCCAGTGGACGGCCGACCTGAATTACGATCCGAGCAAGCCGGACGCCGCGAGCGTCACGGCCCACATTCAGACGGCCAGCGTCACGACCGGGAACGACCGCCGCGACAACGATCTGCGCCAGAACTACCTCGCCGTCGACAGTTTTCCCGAGATCACGTTCGTCAGTAAACGCGTGGAGCAGGTCGCACCCGATAAGCTGCGCATCAGCGGCGACCTCACGATGCGAGGCGTCACCCGCCCCGTCGTGCTCGACGCCGACATTGGCGGTGTGTTGACGACGTCGCGGGGCCGCCGGGTGGCCTTCTCGGCGACCACCACCATCAAGCGCCAGGACTACGGCATCACGCGGAACGGCTTCATGGAAGGCGCGCAGATCGTCGGCGACAACGTGCGCATCACGATCGACGTCGAGGCTCCCGAACGCACGACGACGCCCTGAGCGACAAGCACGGGGGCGCCGTGAAGTACGCTCTGCTCGTTCTCGTCTGGCAGTTCCTGCCGCTCTCTGGCGCCCCGGCGCAGCGCCAGGCGGGCCACACCATCCGGTGGTGGGAAGCCGCAATTACCGTCGGTACGATCGGCGCGGTGAGCGTATTCGATCGGCAGGTGGACGACTGGGTACAGGCTCGTCGTTCGTCCCACAGCGACGCGGTGGCGCGGGTGTTTCGCAAGGGTGGTGAACCCGTAGTCGTGTTCGGCATCACCGGTGGCATTCTGGCCGCCGGAGTCATTAGCGGCCGCAAGGACCTGCAGCGCAGCGGCGGCCGAGTGCTCGCCTCGGTGGTCACAGCGGGGCTGACAACGGTCGCGATCAAGAGGATCGTGGGCCGGTTTCGTCCCGACGTCACCAGTGACCAGTACGTCTTCAGGCCGGTCTCCGACCACGATGCGTTTCCGTCCGGCCATACGACGGTCGCGTTCGCGCTGGCAACCTCACTCGCGGAAGAAATCCACCGCCCCTGGGCGACGGCCGTGTTGTATGCCGGGGCCACCGGCACCGCATGGTCGCGCCTCAACGATCACGAGCACTGGCTATCAGATGTTCTCGGTGGTGCGGCGGTCGGGATCACAGCCGCCAAAGCGATCGAGGGCCGCTGGCGCATCTTCGGCCTCGGCCCTCCCCAGTTCCTCCTAAGCCCGGATCGCGCCAGCGTCGAGTGGCGACTCACCTTCTAATCAAACGTTTACGGATTAAGTCTGTGCGGCACCTCGACGAGCTGTTCGATCAGTACTGACAGGCGATTGGCGAGCTCCTCGGCCTCGCGCAGCCGCTTCATGCTGCTGCGCCGATATACCGCGCGGGCGGTGAGGTACGTGATGCCCAGCCATACCGGGACGACGGTGACCACGGCCGCGCCGACGAGGTGCAGCGCCCCCACGCCCACGCCGAGGATCGGGCCCATGCCGCCACCCCCCATCCCGCCGCCGATCCCACCGAACACCGCGCCGATCAGCTGATTCAGGTTTTCTTGAATCGTGACGCGGGTCTGCCCGCGCCGCACCGAGACGGCGACTTCCAGATCACGGCGAATCGCCGGCCCACGGGCCGCAATCCACGAAAACGAGCGGCCGAACTGGCTCACCTGCCCCGCATTGCGCAGGACGCGCCGGATTTCCTCGACAACCGTTGCGTATTCGGACTCGGGCAGCTCGCCCTCGACCACACGCTCGAAGAGGATTTCCGTGGGGCCGGCGACCCAGTGATTCGTGCGGTTCGGCGCCAGGGATCCAGGCGTGACGTATGGGGTCTGGAGTGACTCGGCCGCTGCACGGACAACCTCGGGCGCGACACCCACCTCGCCGGCCAGCGCCTGGACTCCGCCGATCGTCATGGCGCCGGAGGCAGTCTTGTTGGCCTCGATTTCGGTCGCCCGTTTCACGATCTCTTGCACTTCGTCTTTGTCATACCGCCGGCGCGGACCCGATCCACCGCGAGTGAGCTCGTCGATCAGCACCGCCGTCGTCGCGGTGCGCTGGTCGTGACGGATCGCCAGGCCGCGCACGAGCGCGCCCTCGGTTTTCGCACCGATGCTCGTCAGCCGGGTGCGGTGGCTCGCCGACGCCTCGAGGAAGCGCCCGGCCCGCACGGCGTCTTCGGTCGGCCAGCGACCGGGGACGTCGCCGACGAGCATTTCATAGACGACGACGGCCAGGCTGTACACGTCGGTGCGCTCGTCCAGATCGGCCAGACCTGCGGCTTGCTCCGGGCTCATGTAGCCCGGCGTGCCGACGGGGAAACCGGTCCGCGTCAGGTTCGCGCCGCCGGCCGTACTGACCGCCTTGGCGATCCCGAAGTCCGCTACGATCGGATGTCCCTGCGAGAACAGAATGTTCTCCGGCTTGATATCGCGGTGCAGCACGCCCATGCGATGGGCGTAGGACAACGCATCCGCGACCGGCTCGGCGACAGCGAGGGCCTGGTCGCGCGAGAGGGCGCGACGCGGAGGTCCTTCGAGCTGCTGGCGTAACGAGCCGCCGTCGATGTACGGCATGACGTAATAGAGGAAGCCGCCTGCCTCGCCCGAATCGTGCAACGTGAGAATGTGTGGGTGCTGCAGCCGCGCCGCGATCTGAATCTCTTTCAGGAAGCGCTCGGCGCCGAGGAAGGCCGCGAGGCCCGGGAGCAGGACTTTGAGGGCGACGGCGCGGTGATGTTTCTTATCGTCGGCGAGGTACACCGTCGCCATCCCGCCGCGGCCGAGCACGCGTCGCAGCGTGTAGCGATCGGCGAGCGCGGTTTGGAGGTCGGCAGGGATCTCCAGGGTCTGGTGCACGCGGAGAAGTTACGCGGCTTCGGCCGCTTTGGTTACGACGGCGCGAGAGTCGTCGTACTCCCCTTCCCACCGGGCCATGACGACGGTCGCCAGGCAGTTGCCGATGAGGTTCACGGTGGTCCGCGCCATGTCCATCAGCACGTCAACCCCGAGCAACACGATTGCTGCCTCGGCGGGCAGGTGAAAGGACGCGAGCGTACCAGTGAGAATCACGAGCGCCGCACGCGGCACGCCTGCGACCCCTTTGCTGGTCAACATCAACGTCAACATCATGAGCAGCTGCTGCCCGATCGTCAGCGACACCCCGCCGGCCTGTGCCGCGAATAGCGACGCGACGGAGAGGTACAACGTGCTGCCGTCGAGATTGAACGAATAGCCGGTCGGCATCACGAACGCGACGATGCGGCGCGGCACACCGATCGCTTCCATCTGCTCCATCGCCTTGGGTAATGCCGCCTCCGACGAAGCGGTCGAGAAGGCGATCAGCGCCGGCTCCTTGACCGCGGCGATGAATGGGCCGAGCGGCACTCGCGCCAGTTGCGCGACCGGCAACAGCACCACGAGTCCAAACACGACGAGCGCGATATAGAGCGTGAGGACTACCAGGCCCAGACTCTGCAGCAGCTTGAAAGCCCCTTCCGGGCCGCCCTGTTTCACGACAGCCTGGCCCACCGTGAACGCCAGTGCGGCCGCGACGCCCAGCGGGGCGAACTTCATGACGACGCCGGTGAATTTGAACATCACCTCCGCCACGGCCTCACAGAATCCGAGCATCGTCTCCTTCGCGCGGCCCCGCACCTGCGACAGCCCGATCGCGAAGAGCACCGACCAGAAGACGATCTGCAACATCTCGTTGTTCGCGGCCGCATCGAAAAAACTCTGCGGCACGATGTGCTCGAGCACACCCGTGAGCGTGACCTTCCCTGCCGGCGCGACCGCACCGGCGGTCTCTGGCGATACCAGCGACACGCCGACACCGGGCTTCAGGATGTTGACGGCGAGCAAGCCGATGAAGAGCGCGAGTGTCGTGACGACTTCGAAATAGACGATGGACTTCAAGGCGAGCCGGCCGACGCGCTTCATGTCGTCGCCGTGTCCCGCGATGCCGACGACCAGCGTGCCGAAGATGAGCGGCACGATGATCGATTTGATCATCCGGAGAAATACCGTGGAGATCGGGCTGAGGGAGACCGCGAAGAGTGGAAAAAAGATTCCGACGACCACGCCGACCACCATGGCCGCGATGATCCACTGCGTGAGGGTACGGCGACGGAGGAAGGTCCACATAGGGCGGCGTGAAGGATAACCGCCCCAAAACAACCGCCGCTAGCGCTTGATGAACGTCCCGCGGCGCAGCTCGTCGTACGCGGTCTGCAGTTCCTCTTGGGTGTTCATCACGATCGGCCCCTGCCAAGCAACGGGCTCCTGGAGCGGCTGCCCTGACACCAGCAAGAACCGCATGCCCTGCTCGCCCGCCTGCACCGTGATCTCGTCTCCCGAATCGAACAGGACCAGGGAGCGGTTTCCCGTGTCCTGGGGGTTCTCGCTGCCGGCATCGCGGCCGCCGGCGGACACGCGGTCGGTGCGGACGCCCTGCGGCGCGGACGCATCCCGGAAGCTGCCGTTCCCTTCGAACACATAAGCGAACGCATGCCGCGACGATTCCACCGGAATCGTCTTGCGCACGCGCGGCGGAATCCAGACGTCCAGATAGCGGGGATCGGCCGCGACGCCTTCCACGGGGCCGCGCTTGCCCCAGAAATCGCCCGCCACGACCCGCACGCGCGTGCCGTCGTCGTCCACGACCTCCGGGATTTCCTTGGCGTGAATGTCCTGATAGCGCGGATCGGTCATCTTGAGGCTGCGCGGCAGATTCGCCCACAGCTGGAAGCCGTGCATCCGGCCGTGCTCGTCGCCCTTCGGCATCTCCTGGTGCAGAATCCCGCTGCCGGCCGTCATCCACTGCACGTCGCCCGCACCCATGCTGCCGCGATTGCCGAGGCTGTCGCCGTGCTGGACGCTACCGCTCAGCACATAGGTGATCGTCTCGATGCCGCGATGCGGATGCCACGGAAAGCCGGGGAGGTAGTCCTCGGGGTGCTCGTTGCGGAAATCATCCAACAGCAGGAAGGGATCGAAGTCGCCGGTTTTTCCAAACCCGAACGCGCGGCGCAGCTTGACGCCGGCGCCTTCAAGGGTGGGCAGCGACTGGGAAATCGATTTGACGGCGCGGATCGACATAGGACCTCATGGGAACCAGTTGCTACCAGAACACTAACCGGTTCCCGTGTGTCTAGAACCCCAGCCAGTACGTCACCTTCAGCAGGAAGATGTTCTCCGACGGCCCCTGGAACAGCGCGCCGGCGTCGTCCCCGAACTGGATGTTGCCGCGCGGCAGCGTCGGAATCTGGCTGCTGCGCGTCCAGACCAGGAACAGCGTCGACCCGGGGTGATACTCCCACCGCAGCACTGCATTGCCGCGCAGCGACCGGAACGTGAACGTCGGATCGGGGAACGAGTAGCTCGGCGCGCCTCCGCCCAGCGTGTCGGCGTCCACCGTGATCGTCGCGGGATCGCGCGAGGGCACGGCCGCCGGCGTGACGGTCACGGTGCCAAGGTCCCTGCCATACTCGAGCCGGCGGACGCCGCGGGGCGCCGCGAACACGTTGTAGTGACTGAACGCCCCCGAGGCGATCAGCGGCTGCATGAACAGCTCGAGTGTCAGCGTGGGTGAGAACGTCACGTTGAAGCGGGTGTCCATCGACACCGAGTGCTGGTCGAGATGCGCGAACACGTACCGCGTGCCTGAGAAGAGATTGGCGGTCGGATCGGCATAGCTGCCCACATACTGAAATCCCGTCACCTGGTTTCTGATCGACGGGCCGAGCGACACCGTGACGTTCGAGCGGGGGCGCAGCTCCAGGGAGAGACTGAACGAGTGATTGCAGTCGCCCTCGGTGGTGCAGTAACGATCCGCAGTGACCTGGCCGACCACTTTCTTGCGCGAGTCGCTGTTGATGTTCAGGTAGTAATCATTGCTGGCGGGGAGCCGCACCACCGGCCCGCCGCGCGTCAAGCGGTCGTCGAACGCACTCGGCCGGCGAATCCAGAACGCGCTCACGTTCCAGTAACTCAAGGTCTGAATCTGCCCATAGGTCTGGAACTGCCGGTCATTAAGATCACCGTCGAAGTTATATTGCTGCTGGCCGCCCGCGATCACGTAGAGCTGCCGGTACCATTTGGTCGGCTTCGTCCAGATCGGGAAGATGTTGGCGGACATCCACCAGTAATCGGCACGCGAGAAGAACGCGATGTCGTTGTTGTTGTAGGACGGCGTCCGGAAGTTGGTGGCGACCTCCCAGAGCCAATGACCCTGCTCCTTGGAGAGCCGCGCGTAGCCGCCGAGCCCGGCCATGCCGGTGCGCGGCGCACGCGCATCGGCGGTATCCGGCCGGTCGGGCCGCTGGAAGAAATGCGCCGAGCCGAAGCGGATGCGGCGTATCGCGCCGGTGTCGCCCTCGACGTGCGTCGCCGCCAGCTGCGCCATCAGCCGGTACGTGCGCTTGCCCCACCAGCTGTCGCTCGAGACCCCCAACGCCTCGGAGTGATGCGACAAGCGGCTCTGGAGATATGGATTGCCGAGGTCGCGATATACCGAGGTCGCCATCGCCTTGAGCTGCGTGGCGCCGCCGCTCAGGTCCTTCGCGACGCGCGCGGCGAAGTAATTCGTGGCGGGCTCGACCTCGAACGAGCCACGCGTCGTATCCGCGAACTCCACCGGCGCGCGCGCGCGCTTGGTCACCGCGTCGAGCGCGCCGATCGACCAGCCGCCGCTGGTGCGTCCGGTGAGCTTCGCGGCGCCGAGAATCGTCGAGTTCTCCGGCATGTCGGCGTACTCGACCGGGGTGGCCAGCCCGGCGCGGAACGGCGAGATCTGCGGCGGCCGGCCGATGCGACGCGTGGCCAGCATCGTCAGGCTCGATACGTTGGAGCAGAAGAAGCAGCTGAACCCGCCGAGGCCGAAGTACCCGGCACCCTCGACGAAGAAGGGACGTTTCTCGTCGAAGAATGTCTCGAACGCCGACAGGTTGACGACGGCGGGATCGACTTCGACTTGACCGAAGTCGGGGTTCACGGTCGCGTTCAAGGTGAGATTCGAGGTGACGCGATACATCGCGTCGGCGCCCACACGGCCGTCGAGCGCGTGCGGATCGAAGAATGGATCGCTACGGTCGCCCGGAACGTTCGACGAGCGCCCCACGATGTACGGCGTGACCTCGGCGCGACCCGGTGGGTGCCGAATCACCAGACCCTGCAGGTGGCCGAACATGGACGGCCCGCCGGTCTCGTCCAAGCGCCACCACGCCCACTGTGACAATTCGTTGAGCCGGTTTTCCTGGCGCCAGATCTGCAGGCCCCAGGTCTGCTCCTCGGACGTCGACGGGTACCGCAACTGCGAGAACGGAATCCGCATTTCGGCGGTCCAGCCGAGCGAGTCGATGTTGGTCGCAACTTCCCAGACCGGATCCCAGGACGGATCGCCGCCGCCGCCGAGGCCGTTGGCGTCTTGCTTGGCGCCCGATGGATTGACCTGGAAGAAGAGGCGTCCGATGTGATCGTGATACGTATCGAAGATGACTTCGAGGTAATCGGAGTTCATGTCGGCGTCGCGTCGCACGAGACGAGTCCGGACGCCGCGCGCGCCGGAGTCGTCGTACATCCGCGCGCCGACGTAGAGGGCCGCGTCGTCGAACGCGAACCGAACCTCGGTGCGCTGGGTGGCGGAGTCGCCGGAGTGCGGCTGCGCCTGGCGCAAGCCGATCGCCGCCGGCGCCGTCCGCCACACGCCCTCGTCGAGCTTGCCGTCGAGATGGATCGGCTCGCGGAGCTGCACCGCCCGGACTTCAGGCGGGGCGTGGGGGTGGACGTTCTGGGCTATTAAGGAAGGCGGTAGCGCGGCGGCGCACAGGACGGCGAGAGCGACGGAGAGTCTCGGCATGGCGGTCACGTGGGCTAGGATACCACGTTGGACGCGCTCGGACGCAAAAAGGTTGCGGCTCTGACTGGAGCCTTACAACCTCTTCCATTAGATATGTCTCACCCGATGCCACCATCCGAGCCGTCTCCGCCGGCCGCTCCCGCGGCCCCACCCGCCCGCCGGTCTGCTCCGACTCCCCCTGACACGCCGAACCATCTCCCGGAACGCATCGGGATGCTGGCGGACATCAGTCAGAATCTCTGGTGGAGCTGGCAACTGGACGCGCGGGAGCTGTTCCACCGCATCGACCGCCGCTTGTGGGAAGCCACACGGCACAACGCCGTGCAGTTTCTGCGGCAGGTCTCGCCGGATCGTCTCGCGGAACACGCCGAGGATCCGATATCTCTCGAACGCTACGATCGCGTGGTGCGGCGGTTCGAGCGGCTCACCCAGAAGAACGGCACCTGGTTCGCCGCCCGCTATCCCGAGCTCCTGAACCGGCCGATTGCGTACTTCTCGGCTGAATTCGCGTTTCACCGCTCGCTCCCGATCTATTCCGGCGGGCTCGGCGTCCTAGCGGGTGACCACTGCAAGGAAGCCTCCGACCTCGGCGTCCCCCTGATCGGCGTCGGCCTGTACTATCACGGCGGCTATTTCGATCAGCTGATCGGCTTGGATGGATGGCAACGCGATTCCGACGATCCGGTCGATCCCGCGGTCAACCCGGTCGCCCGAGTCAACGGCTCCGACAGCAAGCCGTGTCTCGTCGCCGTCACGATCTCCGGCCGCGAAGTCCAGGTTGGGGCGTGGCGCGTCATGGTAGGGCGGGTTCCCGTTTACCTGCTCGATACCGACATCGAAAGCAATCATCCCAGCGACCGCCAGTTGACGGCGCGCCTCTACACCGGCGAGCCCGCATGGCGCGTGCGGCAGGAGTGGGTGCTGGGTGTCGGCGGCGTCCGCCTGTTGCGCGCCCTCGGCATTCAGCCGGAGGTCTGGCATGCGAACGAGGGGCACGCGGCCTTCATGTTCATCGAGCGCATGCGCGAGCTGACCGAGAAGGGGCTCACCCCGGCAATGGCGACAGACCAGATTCGCGTGACGAGCGTGTTTACGACGCACACGCCGGTTGCCGCAGGGCACGACGTCTTTGCCACCGAGCAGCTCGAGCAGGCAACAGGACCGTTCTGGAACACCATGGGGATGACGCGCGACCAGTTCATGGCCCTCGGCAGTCCGGGGGCGAACGATCCGCGCTTCGAGATGACCGTCTTGTCGCTGCGGCTCGCCGGCCGTGTGAACGCCGTGTCGGCTCGACACCAGGAAGAATCGCGGCGCATCTGGCGATGGCTGTGGGGCAAACAGCCTGCCGCGGAAGTCCCAATCGATCACGTGACGAATGGTGTGCACCTGAGCACCTGGATGGCTCGGCCCATTCGGGATCTCGTGGCCAAATCCCTCGGGTCGGATTGGGAGCTCGACGCTGAACCGGCGGCGGTCGCGGCCGCGGTACGCGAGATGGAGGACGACCGCCTGTGGGCCGCCCACGACAGCCTCCGCCAACTGCTTTTTCATTATATCCGTGAAGAGGCTCGCACCCGCTGGCGGGAAAAGTGGAAGGATCCAACGAAACTGGCCGGATCGGGCGTGCTCCTTTCCCCCTCCATCCTCACCATCGGTTTCGCGCGACGGTTCGCGACTTACAAGCGGGCTGACCTGCTCCTCCGGGATCGGGAACGGTTGCGGCGTTTACTGACCAATCCGAGCCGTCCCGTCCAGATCATCTTCTCCGGCAAGGCACATCCCGCCGACGATCCGGGCAAGCGCGTGCTCCAGCAGGTGTTTCTGGCAGCGCAGGATCCCAGCTTCGAGGGCAGGATCGCGTTCCTCGAAGATTACGAGGTCCACCTGGCGCACCGCCTCGTCGCCGGCGTCGACCTCTGGCTCAATCTGCCACGGGTGCCACTCGAGGCCTGCGGCACGAGCGGCATGAAGGCGGCGCTCAACGGTGTGCCGCAACTGGGAACGCTGGACGGCTGGTGGGCCGAGGGATATACGGGCGAGAACGGATGGGCGATTCCGCTTGCGTCGGGGGACGGCGACACCGATCAGCAGGATATGGAACATCTGTTTGGCCTGCTCGAAGACAAAGTTGTTCCGACGTATTACAACCGACTCCCTGGCCAGCACTCGCCCGAGTGGGTACATATGATGAAAGGAGCGCTGACGGTCGCGGTTGAACGCTTCACGACCCGCCGGATGCTCGAGACGTACGTCACCCAGTATTACGTTCCCGCTGCCGCCGGAGAAGTCAGCCCCGGCCAACCACCACTGTAGCAACGGAGTTGGCCCGGGGCGCGATGCAGAAGGGTCTCGTCGTCATTCACGGACACTTTTACCAACCTCCCCGCGAGAATCCGTGGACGGGCCAGGTGGACGTCGAGCCGTCGGCGTCGCCCGACCACGATTGGAATGCCCGCGTAACCAGAGAGAGTTACCTGCCGCTCGTTTCGGTAGAAGTGGACGAGGCCGGCCGGAAGTCTCGAGTCCCCGTCTACGAGTATCTGAGCTTTGACTTCGGCGCGACACTGCTCGACTGGATGGAGCGCGAAGCGCCCGAGATCCACGACGCGGTCCTTCGTGCCGATCGCGCCAGCGTGCAGCGACTCGGCTACGGCAGCGCGCTGGCGATGCCCTTTCACCACATCATTCTCCCGCTCGCCGGCCGCCGCGACAAAGAAACCGAGGTGCGCTGGGGCATCGCCGACTTCAAGAAGCGGTTCGGGCGCCAGCCGGTCGGCATGTGGCTCCCGGAGACGGCCGTGGATCGCGAGTCGCTCGACGTCCTTGCCGCGGCAGGCATCGCGTTCACCGTCCTCGCGCCACATCAGGTGTCGAAGGTGCCGGAGGGCGGATTGCCCGCGAACGTGGAGTTGAACAACGGCCGGTCGATCGCCGTGTTTGTGTACGATGGCGTGCTGGCCCACGACATCGCGTTTGGCGGTTTGGCGACCGATGCCGATCGCTGGACGGATGCGCTGACCGGCACGGAGCCGGGCACGATCGCGAGCATCGCGGTAGACGGTGAGACGTGGGGCCATCACCACAAAGGCGGCGACGAAGCGCTCGCTACCGTGCTCTACCGGATGCAGCGCTCCGACAACCTCGAGCTGACCAACTTCGCAGCCGCGCTGGCCACGCACCCACCACGTGAAACGGTCACACTGATCGAGCCCACGTCATGGAGCTGTGCGCACGGCGTCGAACGCTGGCGCTCGAATTGCGGCGACAGGATTAACCAGGACGTACCGCCGCACCAGGAGTGGCGCGCCCCGCTGCGCGCGGCGATCGATTGGCTGGCCGACGAAGTTCACCGGATCTACGAGCGCGAGGGACGCGATCTGCCCGCGGGGCCCTGGCCCTTCCGTGATGCCGCCGGCGCCATCGGACCGGTCAACGGGGATGAGAACGCGGCGCGGCTCGTCGAAATGGAGCGCGATGTGCTGCGCTCGATGTCGTCGTGTGGCTGGTTCTTCGACGAGATCGGGGGAATCGAGGCGCGACAGGTACTGCGCTACGCCGCACACGCCATCACGCTCGCCGGAACCGAGAGCGGCCGGCTCGAGGCGGGGTTCGTCGAGAAGCTGGGCGATGACAGGAACGTCGACGTCTTCCGCCAGACCATGCAGCCGACACCCTCTTGACGCCTCCCCTGCGGTTCGTCTTTGGCCTCCACCTGCATCAGCCAGTGGGGAATTTCGACCACGTCATGGCCGATCACGTGCGCGACGTCTACCGGCCGATCATCGAGCGCGCGACCGCGGCCGGCTTCTTTCCGCTGACGCTGCACGTCTCCGGTCCACTGCTCGAGTGGCTGGAACAACACGACACGGCGTGGCTCGACATGATCGGCCGGCTCGCCGCCAACCGCCGCCTGGAACTCCTGCTCGCGGGATTCGACGAGCCGATTCTTGCGTCGCTCCCCCGCCCCGATCGGCTCGAGCAAATCAGCCGGATGCGGGACTACCTCAAGCGGCGCTTCGGCGTCCAGGCGACCGGGTTATGGCTCACGGAGCGCGTGTGGCAACCGGAGCTGGCCGCAGATCTCGCCGAAGCGGGCGTGGAATATGCCCTCGTGGACGACCGCCATTTTCTCGTCTGCGGCTTCCAGCACCAGGAGCTGCACCGCCCCCATCACACGGAATCGGACGGACGCCGCGTCGGACTTCTTGCCATCGACGAGCGACTCCGCTACCTGATCCCGTTCCGCCCGCCCGAAGAGACCGCGGCCTATCTCCGACAACTCCGCGCCGAAGGTCACGGCCTAGCCATCCTCGCCGACGACGGCGAGAAGTTTGGCGGCTGGCCGGGCACGAAGGAGTGGGTCTACGGCTCTGGCTGGCTGGTCTCGTTCCTGCAGACGATGGAGCAGCTGACCTCGGCCGGCGAGATCCAGCTGAGCACCGCGCAGGATGCGTTCCGGCAGGTCGCGTCGGGTGGATTGGCCTACCTGGGCACGGCATCCTACCGCGAGATGGAGAAATGGGCGCTCCCGCCCGCGGCCCAGCGGAGCTTGACCAAGCTGGAGGAAGAGCTTGGCCCCAAAAATCTCGAGGCGTCGGCGTCGTTCGTGCGGGGAGGGCACTGGCACCATTTCCTCGTCAAGTACCCTGAGTCGAACCGCATGCACAAGACGATGGTCGCGCTCTCGACCCTCTCCCGCCGGCGTGGCGATCCACCGGAAGCACGCCGGGCGATCGGCCGCGCTCAATGCAACGATGCCTATTGGCACGGCGTGTTTGGTGGGCTCTATCTCCCGCACCTGCGCAACGCCATCTGGCGCCAGCTCGCGATCGCCGAGCGGGTGCTCCGTCAGGGCGAGGCGCTCGCGTATGAGGAGCTGGATCTCGATTACGACGGCTACGCGGAATTATGGATCCACTCCGCGCAGTTCTCGGCCGTGATTAGTCCCCAGCGCGGCGGCGCAATCGAGACGTTCACTCGCTTCAGCGACCTCACTAATCTCGCCGACGTCCTCACGCGGCGACGGGAATCGTATCACGAGATTCCGAAGCAACCCGCCGAGGGCCATGGCGAGGGGAAAGACGGCACGGCGAGCATTCACGACATCGAGCGCGCGTCCCGGCTCAAGGAGCTGCCGCCGGTCGACGCAGAGCCGCGGGCGATCCTCGTCGACCGACTGCTCGGCGCCGACGTGTCGGCGGCCGATTACGCGAGCGCCCGATACACACCCATCCGGTCGTGGGCCGCCGTACCGATGAGCGCTCGCGTCTCTCTGAACGATGACTCCGTGACCGTGGTGCTGCAGGGCAACGACCTCGAGAAGCGATTGAGATTCGATGCGACGGGTTGTCTCGACGTCGTCTACACCTGGAAGGCGGCGGCGGCACCGGCGAACGCCGTGTTCGCGCCCGAGTTGTCGCTGGCTCGCGAGGTTGCGCTGCGCCTGCAGCCTGACGCGGAGGTCTGGCGCTCCAAGATCACCACGGTCGCGCGCAGCGAGCGCGGATTCGAAGAGACGGTGCAAGGCGTCTCGATCACACCGCGGTGGCCGGCACGGCTGGGCAGCGGGACGTTGGAAATCAGGTCTTGATGTCGCGCGCCTTCGTCAAAGAGGATGCTGGCGGCCCGGAGCGCCGTTACAGTCTGCCGCCGCGCACTGATCCGGGGTACGACGCCGCGGCCGCCTGGGCGCTCCTCGAGGGTGCCAACGGCGGCGACTCGTACAGCGCCGAACTGGCTACCGGCTATCGCTGGGGCGAGCCGAAGCTGCATCCCCATGTCGGGCGCATCCTCGCCGAAGCGCGCGCCAGCGGAAACGAGCGCCTCGAACAGCTCGCGGAACGATTCCTCCGGTGAACGTCACGTTCGAGGCGCTTGCCGGGCAGCTGGCCGCGGTCGGCCGACACTGCTACGAACGCGGCTGGGCGCTCGGCACGAGCGGCAACTTCAGCGCCGTCGTGCGCAAGGAACCGCTTACGCTCGCAATCACGAGGAGCGGCGTGGACAAGGGACTGCTCGAGGCGAGCCACATCGTCGCCGTCGACGACCACGGTCGTGTGGTCCAGGGCTCAGGCCGGCCGTCCGCCGAGGCGACGTTGCATCTCGCGATCGTGCGATCCCGCGGCGCGGGCGCGGTGTTGCATACGCACTCCGTTTGGAGCACGATTCTGTCGGAGGCTACCGGCGGTGGCAGCCTGATGATCGAAGGCTACGAAATGCTGAAAGGTCTCGACGGTGTCGATACGCATGAGCACCGCGAGCGGCTGCCGATCGTTGAGAACACACAGGACTGGACTGCCGCGGCGCCGCGCATCGAGACGATCCTGCGCGAGCACCCCGAGGCGCACGGATTCCTGATCCGTGGCCACGGCCTCTATACTTGGGGCAAGGATCTCGCGGACGCTAAGCGGCAGATCGAGATCCTCGAGTTCTTGTTCGAAGTGATGGGACGAAAGCGAGGTATGGCATGGCAACAATAAGAATTCCTGCAGAGCAGCGCACCCTGACCGATCAGGCCGAGGTCACGGCGTATCTCGCGACGCTGGGCATCGACTACGAACGCTGGCCGCTGGCCCAGCGCGCGGCCGCGAACGCGCCACCGGACGCGGTCCTGGCTGCGTACGCGCCGGAAATCGATGAGCTGAAAGCGCGGGGCGGCTACGTCACGGCCGACGTCATCGACGTCACCCCGGCGACCCCCAACCTCGAGACGATGCTCGCGAAGTTCAGCACCGAGCACTGGCACGACGAGGACGAGGTACGGTTCATCGTCCGCGGCCGGGGCCTGTTTCATATCCATCCGCGCGAAGGCCGCGGCCCGGTCATCGCGATCGAAGTCGAAGCGGGCGACCTCATTCGCGTGCCGCGCGGCACCTGGCATTGGTTCGATCTCTGCGGCGATCGCGACATTCGCGCGATTCGGCTGTTTCAGGACAAGTCTGGGTGGACGCCGCATTACACGAACAGCGGGACGGATAAAGGCTTTCAGCCGCTCTGCATGGGGCCGACGTACATCCCATTGCGTTGACCAACGCTCGCGCGATCCTGCTGGACATCGAAGGCACCACCACGCCGATCGAGTTCGTGCATCAGGTGTTGTTTCCCTACGCGCGCGCCCGAGTCCACGACTATTTGCAGCAGCACGCCGACGATCCGGGGGTCCGCGCCGACGTTGCGCTGCTCCGCGCCGAGTACGCCGCGGAATTGCCGCCGCCTGATCTTCCTCCCTGGAATCCCGAAGCCTATGTCTATTGGCTGATGGATCGCGATCGCAAATCGACGGGGCTGAAGGCCCTGCAGGGCCGGATCTGGGAAGACGGATATCGCACGGGCGAGCTCAGGGGCCAGGGCGAAGTGTATCCCGATGTACGCCCGGCGCTCGAGCGCTGGCACCGCTCGGGCAAGACGATCGCGATCTTTTCTTCCGGCAGCATCCAGGCGCAGCGCAATCTTTTCGCGAATACCACGGCAGGTGATCTCTCGGCGTTCTTGTCCGGTTACTTCGATACGACAACGGGACCGAAACGCGAAGCGCGAAGCTATCGTCAGATTGCGGCAACGCTCCGCCAGGAACCGCGTGACATGCTCTTCATCTCGGACGTACCAGCGGAGCTCGATGCCGCCAGAGAGACCGGCATGCGCACCGCTCTGTGCGTTCGTGGCGCCCCATCGCCGGACGATCCCGGCACAGGCCATCCTCGCATTCGTTCCTTCGCCGAGCTAGCGTAGGAACCCATGGGTATCACCTTGGGTCTCGGACTCCTGGTGGTCGGCTGGGCGGTCTTTGCGTTCAATCGGCTCATCCGCCTTCGGCAGCTGGGCGACAACGCGTGGTCGGATATCGACGTCCAGCTCAAACGCCGTCACGATCTGATTCCGAATGTGGTCGCGGTCGTGCAGGGCCACGCCGGCTACGAAAAAGGCACACTCGAGGCAGTCGTCGCGGCTCGCGGCCGTGCGGTGCAAGCGTCCCAGGCGGGTCCGGCGGCGCGCGCCCGCGAAGAGGACCCGCTCGGCAACGCGCTGCAGCGCGTCCTGGCAGTGGCCGAGGCGTATCCTGAGCTCAAGGCGGCTGCGAGCTTCGCCTCGCTCCAGGCGACGCTGACCGATGTCGAAGATCATCTACAGAACGCCCGGCGCTATTACAACGCGGTCGTACGCGACTTCAACACCGCCATCGCGCAATTTCCGTCCGGCATCGTCGCGGGGATGATGCGGCTCAAGCCCCGGGAATTCTTTGGCCTGGACGATCCCTCCGAACGGGCCGTGCCGAAGGTGCCGCTCGTCCTCCTGTTCGTCGCGCTCTCGGCCACGTCGCTCAGTGCGCAACGCTCGTATTCCATCGAAGGATTCGACGCGCAGATTCGCGTCAACCGCGACGCCAGCACCGACGTCATCGAAACGATCACCGCCCGCTTCGTGGGCTCCTACAACGGGCTGTTTCGCACGATCCCCATCAAGTACCGCAACGCGCAGGGATTGAACTGGACGCTGGGCGTCTCATTGCAGAGCGCGCGTGACGACGCCGGCCGGAACCTGCGCACCGAAACGACCCGCGAAGGCGCGAACGTCAAGTTCAAGGTCTGGATTCCCGGGGCGATGAACGCGACGCGGACGCTGGTGCTGCGTTACCACGCAACCAATGGGCTCCGGTTTTTCGATGAGCACGACGAGCTCTACTGGAACGTCACCGGTGACCAGTGGGAGGTGCCGATTCGGGCGGCGACGGCGGAGATCGCGCTGCCGTCCGGTGCGACCGGACTGCGGGCGATCGCGTTCAATGGGATGTATGGCTCCACGGCGCGAGACGCGCGTGTCTCGATCGATGGCAACGTCGTGCGCATCGTCATGCCGCACGCGCTGGACTACCACGAAGGCCTGACGGCTGTCGTCGGCTGGGACAAGGGCCTGGTCACGGCCCCGACGGCGGCCGATCGCGCCATGGAGACCGCGTCCAGCAACTGGCCGTTGCTCATCCCGATTCCAGTCTTTCTGTTCGCCTTCTGGCGGTGGCGGCGAAACGGGCGGGATCCCAGGCGCCGGCCGATCGCCGTCCAGTACGAGCCGCCCGCGAGTGTCTCCCCGGCCGAGGCCGGTACGTTGCTGGACAACAGCGCCGATATGCGGGACATCACGGCCACGCTGGTCGATCTCGCGGTGCGCGGATACATGCGCATCGAGGAACAGCAGAACCCAAAACTGTTCGGCCTGTTCGGGGGCGGCACGTCGTACACGTTCCACCGGCTCAAGACGGCCGAGGCACTCACTCCCCATGAGCGCGTCGTCTTCGACAGCATCTTCGGACTCCACGGCGACCAGGTGCAGTTGGACGAGCTCAAGGACGAGTTCTACAGGCAGCTGAGTCCCATTCGAGACGCGATCTTCACGCAGCTCACGGGTAGCGGGTTCTATCAACGTCGGCCAGACAAGGTCAAGCAGATTTGGATCGGATGTGGAATCGGGGCCGCGGTATTGATCGGCGTCGGCGGCAGCTTCGTCGCCGCGGCATTCCTGCTCACGCCCGTCTCCTTCATCATCGCCGCGGTGGGGTCAGGGATCATTCTTCTCATCTTCGCGCAAATCATGCCCGCGCGGACCGACGCCGGATCGCGAGCGCTGGAACACGTGCTGGGGTTCGAGGAGTTCCTGCGACGGGTCGAATCCGACAATCTGAAGCGCGTCATTATCGGGCATCCGGAGTTGTTCGATAAGTACCTGCCCTACGCAATGGCCTTCGGCGTCGAGAAACAGTTCGCGCGCGCGTTCGAGGGGATCTACACGCAGGCACCGCAGTGGTACGTGGGTCCCAGCGTGATGAATTTCAACGTCGGCCATTTCTCGAGCAGCATGTCGCACCTGTCGACCGTTGCAGCATCGACGATGTCGTCCTCGCCGCGGAGCTCGAGCGGCTCGGGATTTGGTGGTGGTGGAAGTTCAGGAGGCGGAGGTGGAGGCGGCGGCGGCGGCGCGTTCTAGAGGTACTTCAGCCACCGCGATTGCTCACCGCGCCACATCTTGAGATCGGCATACGAGCGGCAGGGAAAGTAGAGCATCACGACCGCGATTATCCAGACGAGATAGAGGAGTCCGAGACTCCAGGTGTAGCCTTCCGGGGCGGGCGGATTGCCCATCGGATGGTTGGTGAACAGCCACGGGTCCACCGTCCCGGTCCGGATCTTCGAAACCACCAGCGCCAGGGCGTGGATGAGCGGGATATGCAGCACATAATAGAAGAACGGCACGCGGCCGAAGACCGTCAGCCAGTCCGCGACCCGCCCGCGCGCGCGATCCAATAGTGGGATCAGGGCGATCGTTGGGCCGAGCGTCATGAGCAAGAAGCCGAGCGAGGCCGGATACTTGGTGGTGTTGAGGAAAGACAGCAGCGCGGGCATTGGCGTCCCGGAGCTCCACGGCCGCGGATCGCCGTACAGGTTGAAGCCTCGGAGGACGAGGAACAGCGCGGTGGCGCCGAGGCCCAGACGGACGCAGATGCGGTTACGGCGCGCCGGCTCCCATGTCAGGACGATGCCGAACCAATAGCCCGCCGCCATCACGCCAATCCACGGAATGATCGAGTAGAGCACGATCAGCGGCGTCCCGTCCACCGGCCCGTTGAAGAAACCGATGTACAGGATCTTCCAGAGCTCGCCGAGCGGGACATGACTGACGAGCCACGGCATGACGAGGTTATGCAGCGCGATGATCGCGACACCGATGATGCCGACGGTCCGAGGCCGCAGCCGCACCAACGCCGCCATGAGGATCATACACCAGCCGATCACCCAGATGACGCCAGCCAGCAGGTAATTCCTAAAGTCGAAGTTGAAGGTCCAGCAGACGCGGATCACCGTCAGCTCGAGCAGCACCAGCCAGACACCGCGAACGAACAGGAAGCGGGATAAATCGTTGTGCTTCCGGCCGTAGAAGAACGCGCTCGTGCCCGCAAGAAAAATGAAAGCCGGGGCCACGAAATGCGTCACCCAGCGCGTAAAGAAAATCCCCGCCGTGGGGCCACCGGCGGGGAGTCCGGAGTAGACACGGACGTGATCGATCGCCATCAGGACCATGACCGCGCCGCGAATCAGGTCGATCGACGCGACGCGGGACGTCGCGGCAATAGGCGCGGCAGGTGCGGGCGCGGCGAAAGGGGTGCTCATGCCGCAGGAAACATTCACCTAGTCTCGCTTGACGTCCACCTCGTCCAGCGCCGCGCGCAGTCTTAACATTACCGTGCTGTCACCCGTCTGTTTGAACGCCACGCACGATCCTAGCGCGAGACTCGGCCGGACGGTGACCGCGCCGACTGTGACGTGAAGATCATTTCGAGGGAAGCCGACGCGGTAGCTTTCTCCTTGCAGAACGCCCGATCTCCCTAGCACGCGGTCGATCACCTTCCAATCCACCGGATTCTGGGTGTGACCCTGTTGAAACGTCAGGCCGAGTACGCAGAGTGTGGCGACGGCGTCAAACATGTGAACTCCTGTTGGCAGGTGTACGTTGAGAAGAGAAGTTTAAGGACTCTGCAGGTGTGCCGAACCCGGAGTATGGGGGTAATCCTAAGACATGAACACCATTGCTCGCGTCACATTGCTGCTGGGGGCGCTGAGTCTTGTCGCGTCTGCCGCGCAAACCCAGACCTTCGGCCGCAATGCCGTCCAGTACAAGACCTTCCACTTCAAGATTCTGAAGACCCAGCACTTCGACGTCTACTTCTATGATGAGGAAGCCGACGCTGCTGCTCAGGCGGCGCGCGTGGCCGAACGGTGGTACACGAGAATATCCACAGTGCTGCGCCACCAATTAAGCAGTCGCCAGCCGCTGATTCTGTACGCGGACCACCCCGCGTACAACCAGACCAATATCGCCCAGGTAGAGGGCAGCGAGGGTGTCACCGAGAGCCTCAAGCGGCGTATCCTCCTTCCGTTGGGCGCATCGCCGTTCGAAACCGACCACGTGATCGGTCACGAGCTGACCCACGCGTTCCAGTACGACATCACCGGTGTCGCTCGCGGCAACTCGGCCTCAGCGTTCAACCGCGTCCCGCTGTGGTTCATCGAAGGGATGGCGGAGTACGTCTCGCTCGGAAATGTGGATCCCAACACAACGATGTGGATGCGCGACGCAGTGCGGACCGGCAAGCTCCCCAACCTCAGAGACCTGGAAAACCCGCGGTACTTCCCCTACCGCTGGGGTCAGTCCTTCTGGGCGTACCTCGGCGGAACGTACGGCGATGACATCGTCGGAGCGCTGCTTCGCTCCGCCGGCCGCAGCGGCAACGTCCAGGCAGCCCTCGAGCAGATGACGCACCGGCCGGCGGACAGTCTCATCGCCGACTGGCATCGCGCGTTGACCGACGCCGCGCGTCCGATCGCGGTGGCGACGGGAACGCCATTGCCCGCCGACAAGGCCCAACGGGATCAGGCGCGGTTGACGCCGGTCACGACGGCCGGCGCGCGCGCGCTCGTGAGCCCCGGCAAGGAACAGCACTACAATCTCGCGCCGGCCCTGAGCCCCGACGGCACGCGCATGGCCTACTTCTCGGACGCCGGGCTGTTCTCGATCGACATGTATCTCGCCAACGCGGAGAACGGACGTACGATCCGCAAACTCGTGTCCTCGACCCGCGATCCGCACCTCGAGAGTTTGCAGTTCATCAATTCGGCAGGTGCCTGGAGCGCCGACGGCCGCTTCGCGTTCGGTGCGATCGTCACCGGCCGGCCGGCGCTCCGCATCGTGAAGGGGGATGACGGCAAACTGATCAAGGAGATCAAGTTTCCGTCACTCGGCGAGATTTTCAATCCAACGTGGTCGCCCGACGGGAAGCAAATTGCGTTCAGCGCGCAAGTCGGCGGGGTCACCGATCTCTTCGTGTACGATCTCGACAGCGGCGAGCTGCGGCGCCTGACCAATGACGCCTACGCCGACCTCGAGCCGGCGTGGTCACCCGACGGTTCGTTGATTGCATTCGCAACTGATCGTTTCACCACATCGCTGGACGATCTGTCCTACGGCGATTACCAGCTGGCCGTGATCGATGCCCGGGGCGGCGGCCAGATCCGGCAGCTCCCGCATCTCCCGAACGCCAAGCACATCAATCCGCAGTGGAGTCCCGACGGGAAGAGCCTCTACTTCCTCGGCGATCCAGGCGGGGTCACAAACGTGTTTCGGCTGTCACTCGCGGGCGGCGAGATCGCGCAAGTGACGAACGTGTTCACCGGCGTCAGCGGCATCACCTCGCTGAGCCCGGCGCTCAGCGTCGCACAGAAGGCGCCGCGCGCAGTGTTCGCGGTCTACTCCGGCGGCGGCTACGCGATTCAGGCGATCGACGATATTCGCGCGCTCGAGGGCGGACCGATCGTGCAGCTGCCCCCCACGGCGGCGGCACTGCCGCCGCTCGAGCGCGCCGGTATCGGAACTGTCATTGCGGCCGTGATCAAGGATCCAACGCCCGTTCTACCGGTATCGGCGGTCTCCCTCACCAGCGAGGTCAAGGCGTATCATCCCAAGCTGTCGCTCGATTTCATCGCCCAACCCTCCCTGGCGGTCGCGGCCGACCGCTTCGGGACGTACATCGGTGGCGGGGCCACGTTGTACTGGAGCGACATGCTCGGCGACCGCAATCTCGTGACCATGGCGCAGTTCCAGGGCCGGCTCGCCGACTTCGCCGCCCTCGCCGCCTACGTCAACCGCAAGTCCCGGTTGAACTGGAGCATCGGCGCGGAGCAGTACCCCTACATCTCGGGGTTTTTCAGCTTCCCCACCGACGGTAATGGCACCCAATGGCAGATCCTGGACCGCTACAAGACGACTCTTCGCGAGGTGAGCGGCGTCGTCGCATACCCGTTCAACCGCTCGCAACGGGTCGAGCTCTCGGCAGGTGTGCAAAACATCACCTTCGCCAGGGAGATCGATTCTACGGGCTTCAATCCATTCACGGGCCAGGTGTTCCACAGCAGGACTGACCTGCCCGCGCCCGCATCGGCATTGAACCTCGGTACCACGAGTGCCGCCCTCGTGTTCGACAATAGCTTCTTCGGCGCCACGGGCCCCATTCTTGGCAGCCGCTGGCGCCTCGAGGTCGATCCGACGTTCGGGAGTCTCAAATTCGTCACCGCGCTGGCGGACGTCCGCAAGTACGTGATGCCCTTCCGGCCGTTCACGCTGGCCGGACGCATTCTGCATATCGGCCGTTACGGCAACGATGGCGAGCGTTTGTACCCGCTATTCATCGGCTACCCGAGTTTGGTGCGCGGGTATGACCTCGGCAGCATCGCCGCCAGCGAATGCGGCAACTCCAGTTCTGGCGCGTGCCCCATCTTCGATCAGCTGCTCGGAAGCAAGATCCTTGTCGCGAACGCGGAGCTCCGGTTCCCACCCTTTGGATTACTCGGCGTGGGCGGTGGCTATTATGGCATCCTCCCGGTTGAAGCGGGGATCTTCTATGACGCAGGTCTTGCGTGGGACTCCGCGCACGGTGCACAACTATTCGGGGCGACTGGTCCCGACGCGCGCAAAATCGTCCGCAGCACCGGCATGTCACTCCGCATGAATCTGTTTGGCTACGCGATCGGCCAGCTGGACTTCGTGCACCCGTTCGACCGCCCGCAGAAAAACTGGCTGGTGCGCCTGAGCCTGACAGAAGGGTTCTAACAAGGGCGGGGTTCCAAACGGTAGGGGCGCAGCATGCTGCGCCCCTACATTTTTTTCAGCGCACCGGCAATCCGCTCGGCACCGAAGCCGGGATGATGCCGCTGAGATCGCGAGCCGTCGGGTCGGTGAGCGATTTGAGGAACGCCACGAGGTCGGCGATTTGCGCGTCCGTCAGATGCAGGGGCGCCTGGAGGCGTCCGTCCAGGCTCGCGAGCACGGCGTTGATCGTGGCGGCATCGCCGTGATAGCTGTCCCGGACGCTCGCGGGTAGGGTGGACGGGTCGAAGGTGCGCAGTGATGTCGTCACATCGTTGTAGTGCTTCACGACGGCTTCCAGCGTGGCGAACGAGCCGTTGTGAAAGTACGGCGCCGTGAGCTCGACGTTGCGTAGCGGCGGCACCCGGAACGCAAACTGGTAGAACTGCAAGTCGAGGAGCTCGCCGCGGCCCTTGTCCAGCGGCGCGGCCTGGCCGACGCCGGGTCCAATCTGCGGCACACCAGAATTCGCAAAGTCCTGCCCGCCCAGAAACGGTCCGTTGTGACACTGCGAGCAGCGGGCCGCGCCGAAGAACAGCACGCCGCCGCGCTTCGCTGCGACGGACAGCGCGTTGTTATCCCGCGCCAGGTAACGGTCAAACGGAGAGCCCGTCTTCATCAACGCATCGGTCTGAAATGCGGAAATCGCGGTCGCCATGTCCTGGAATCGCAGGCCGGAGGCGGGGATCGACGGGAACGCAGCCCTGATCAGCGTCACGTAGCCCGGCACCGCGACGAGACGCTGCATCACGCCCTGCCAGATCGCGGTCGCTTGCGTGTCGTCGAACTGCGCGAGCTCGTTCGGATTCCCCAAGACATCGACGTCGCCTTTTTCGCCGCGCATCTCCCGGCGATTCAGCACCGGGAGCATCGCCTGCGCCGCCAGCAAGCTGGTGGTCGCCGGCAACACCACGTCCGGCGGCGGGGGGGGAGGGCCAAAGCGGGTGAGGCGGCCGTCCCAGAAGATGTACGGCATGCCGATCGAGCTGTTCAACAGGGTCGGCGCGTTGCGGGGCACAAATGCGCGCCCCGCGCCCAGCGTGCGCCCGGGCCCCGAGCCGCTGCCGCCGGTTCCCACCGCGAGGGCGAGTCCGTCGCCCAGGTGCTGCGCGGGATCGTGGCAGGTGGCGCAGGAGATGTCGCGGTTGCCGCTGAGGATCTTGTCGAACATCAGCGCCCGGCCGAGGCCCACCATCGCGGGGTCCTGCACCGGGCTCGGGCCGATGGGGACAATATTCCACTGCGTGAATTGGCGGCGCAGCTGCGCATCGAGCGACTCGGATACGCCCTCGATGGGGTTTGGGTCGTCGCATGCCGCGAGACCGAGGACGGCGAGGACGCACAGCGGTCTGACGTACCTGGTCATTGTGAGCCTCCTCGCCGTTCAGTGCAGCGGCAACGCCAGAGAGATTTGATGAGTCGTGGTGTTGACGTGCGTCAGGTTGAGCGGTCCGTTGGGCGCCGCCAGGATCGTTCCACTGGCCAGGGCGGCGTCACGAGTCCCCCACGGCAGGAAGAAGGTCGATTGCGGGCGTCCAGCACCGTGCGTCACATGACCGGCGTAACGGATCTCGAATTCGGGGAACCGGAGACTGATGCCCCAGGTCGGAGTCCATTCCATCCATCCGGTGGTGAGCCGTCGTTGCAGCGCTTGCACATTGTCCTGCTGGCTCAGGTTGTAGTGGATCGTGTGTAGCATCAGCCCGAGCTGGAGACCGAGCGTCTTTCCCGCTCCGTGGAGCTCGATGTCGCGTCCGGCCCCGAGGCGCAGGAGCGTGTTGGAGAAGTGGAAATGGTTTTCCAGGGTCTTGGCCCCCGGCGCGAGCGTGTCGCCCGAGACGGTGCTCATCGGCCTGTCGGCGTCGGCCCACGTATAGCTGCGGATCGGTTCGTAGACGAAATCCACGCCGAACGTCGCCCGGCCGCGAACCTTGGACAGCCCGATGCCGAAATCGAATGCGGTGGTGTAGCCGGGGTCGCGAGGAATGGCCGGCACGTTTGCCAGCTCGTAATTGGGAATCTTGGGATGCGACGACTGATTCAGGGTCGCGATCCAACCGAGGCGCCAACCCGACGCGGTGAACGGCACGGTGTACTTGAAGTGCAGTCCCCACGTTTGTGTGCGGTCGGCGTTGTGTTCGACACGAGCGCGCTGCCCAAACGCCTCGAGCCCAGGGTCCCAGAAGGTGTCCACATACGTCACCGTGTGCGTCGCCGCAAAGTCGTTGTGCAGGATCAGGGCCTCGAGCGAACGGTCGCCCCATTGTCCCGGCCATGCTTTCACGGCACCGAGCCGGACATCCAGGGTGTGGCCGTCCTGCGCGACGCGCTGGCTGCCGGCGTAGAGCAGGTCGACCCCGTCGAGCGCATGCAGTCCGGTCCAGAGCATGCTCGCCCCGACCGAGATCTTGCTGCCCGGCAGGTCGCGACCCGCCATGGCGAATGCGTACTCGTTCCCGTGGGCTCGAAGGTCGGGCCCCGGGATTGGTGAGGGGTCGACGGCGACAGGGCGGACAGCGTTCGGTACTGCCACATCTATCGCGAAAAAACCATCGGCCTGCGGTGGGCGACTCGGGTCCACCTGCTGCAGGGCGAGCGCCAGGCCACCGTACCACGCGGCCCTGCGGGCCAAGACGGCGAACGGCAACGATCGGCCGCCGCCGGCGTTCCGCGAGACGCTGTACAACGTCGGCGAGCTGAAGAAGCGGGCGCCTGCGACTCGCGTGCCCATCGCCGGATTCACGAACGGATCCCAGAGTGAATCCGCCAGCGCGATCGAGACGCTTCCCATGCCGAGATTGTTCGTGGGGAAGATCTGAAACTGATCGCCTTGGGCGATGGGGATTGTCTTGACTGGGATCAGCTGCGCAGGCGCGGGACTGACGAGACCGAGAAGCAGAACGATGAGACAAACGGCCCGGAGGCCGGAGGGCGCCATAGACACCTCGACGGAGAAGGGACCTTCGGAGAGGATACCAAGCGAGACCCCCATCGCGTCACCAGAGCGCGCGAAACGTCATATTTTTGGAGTCATGAAAACGCGCGAACTAGGGACCAAGGGCCTGCGGGTATCGGCCCTGGGCTTGGGATGCATGGGCATGTCAGACTTCTACGGCAGCCGGGATGATGCCGAGTCTATCGGGACCGTTCACCGAGCACTGGATCTGGGCATCACCTTCCTCGATACCGCCGACGTCTACGGCCCCTTCACGAACGAGATCCTGGTCGGGAAGGCGATCAAGGGGAAGCGCGGGGGGGTCATCCTCGCCACGAAATTCGGCAATGTGCGGGCACCCGACGGCAAGTTCATCGGCCAGAACGGCCGGCCCGAATACGTGAAGGCGGCGTGCGATGCCTCGCTGGGACGCCTCGGCGTCGACCACATCGACCTGTACTATCAGCATCGTGTCGACCGCGCCGTGCCGATCGAGGAGACCGTGGGCGCGATGGCGGAGCTCGTCCGGGCCGGGAAGGTGCGGTTCCTCGGACTCTCCGAGGCATCCGCCCCGACGGTGCGGCGCGCGCACGCGGTTCATCCCGTCACCGCGCTGCAAACCGAGTACTCGTTGTGGACCCGCGACGTGGAGGACGAGATCCTGCCCACGGTCCGTGAGCTCGGGATCGGCTTCGTCGCCTACAGTCCCCTCGGCCGTGGATTCCTCACCGGCCAGATCAAGCGCCCGGAGGACATTGCCGAGGGGGATTGGCGCAAGAACCATCCGCGCTTTCAAGGCGAGAACTTCCAGAAGAATCTCGATCTCGTCCGGCGCGTCGAAACGGTCGCGCGTCAGAAGCGGTGCACCCCCGGTCAGCTCGCGCTCGCCTGGCTGCTCGCCAAAGGGGACGACATCGTCCCGATCCCCGGCACCAAGCACCGCAAATACGTCGAGGAAAACGTCGGCGCCCTCAACGTGATGTTGTCGGGCGCCGAAATCGTGGAGATCGAAGGCTTGGGCATCGCCGCCGGGCCGCGTTACCCCGAAGGCGGGATGCGCACCGTCAACGGCTGACGGGCACCTTGCCCTCGGCCGCGTCCTCCAGCGTGGCGATCTCGAGCTTCTTCATCTGGAGGAGTGCCTGCATGACGCGATTCGCCTTCTTGGGGTCGCCCATCAGCTTGCCCAGCGCCGTCGGCACGATCTGCCAGGAGAACCCGAACTTGTCCTTGAGCCAACCGCACTGGCTCTCCTTCCCCCCGCCGGATGTGAGCTTGTTCCAGTACTCATCGATCTCTTTTTGCGTCTCGCAATTCACGACGAACGAGAAGGCCTCGCTGAACTTGAATAGCGGGCCGCCGTTCAGCGCCGTGAATTGCTGGCCCTCGAGCTGAAAGTTCACGACCATCACGGAGCCTTTGGGGCCCGGTCCGGCGTCTCCGTAGCGGCTGATGGCCAAGATTTTGGAATTCTTGAAGACCGACACGTAGAAGTTCGCCGCCTCTTCGGCGTTGTTGTCGAACCAGAGGAACGGCGTAATCTTCTGCATACGAATTCTCCTTGATCGTCAGGTTACGCGGTTAACAGCTCATCCAATCGAACGTAGCTCGCCTCCAACCCTTTCGTCGCGCCCATCTTGAGGGCGGCGTCCCGTGCTTCCCGCGTCGCGTAACGGACCGTCGTGCTGACGGTCGTCTTGCCGCGCGTCTCGACGAGCTCCGTGGTAACGAGCGTCTCGCCGCCGGTCCAGTAGTCGTCATACGATTCTGTGGCGACGAGGCGCGAGGGCCGCACCATCTCCTTGTACGTACCCCCCATGCCCATTTCGCGGCCATCGGCGTTTCGCCAGACGTAACGGTACTTCCCGCCAACGCGCAGATCGATGTCGCAGACCGGCATCGTCCAGCCGGGTGGACCGAGCAGCCAGCGCTGCAGCAAGTCGGGCTTCGTGAGCGCGTCAAACACCATAGCCCGTGACGCGTTGAACTCGCGCGTCATGACTAACTCGCGGTCGGTCGGGGTCGTAACCTTCAGAGCCGTCGGCGTCATCTGGTTCTCCTCCTCCTCGGCTTGGGTTTGCCACTCTCGAGTAGTGCGTCCACGGCTTTCTTCTCCTTGCTTTTCATTTCCTGGAGCACGGCGTCGAGCCGCTTGTAATTCCCTTCCCAGATGCGCCGGTAGCGCTCGATCCAATCGGTCGCCTCGGCCAGCGGCCGCGGCTCCAGGCGCCGCGGCCGGCGCTGCGCCTCGCGGGCGCGGGAAATCAACCCGGCGCGCTCCAGGACCTTGAGGTGCTTCGAGATGGCGGGCTGGCTCATGTCGAACGGCTCGGCCAGCTCGGCGACCGACGCCTCGCCGCTCGCGAGGCGCGCCAGGATACTCCGGCGCGTCGGGTCGGCGAGTGCCGCGAACGTGGCGTCCAGATCATAACCAGTTGGTTTCATAACTAGCTGGTAATATACAGAGCTCGGCGCGCGGCCGTCAAGGCCTTATCGTTCGGGGGGTGAAAATCGCGACCTGGAATGTCAACGGCATTCGGGCCCGCGCCGCCCAGCTGTGTGAATGGCTGCAGCGCGACCGTCCGGACGTGGTCTGCCTGCAAGAGCTGAAGGCCACCGCCGCCCAGATCCCCGCCGAATGCCAGCTGGAGGATTATCACGCGTACTGGCACACCCTGAAGGGCTATTCGGGCGTGTCGCTCCACGTCCGCAAAGACCTCTTCGCCGTCGATCCCGTCTTCAGCCATCCCCCGTTCGACATGGAGTCGCGCATCGTCCAGGTCGAACATGGCGACCTGGTCATCGCATCGATCTATGTCCCGAACGGCGGCAAGGATTACCCGGCGAAGCTCGCGTTCGTAACGAGCCTCCGCGATTGGGCCGCGCGGCTGACGGCCGATGGCCGGCAGCTGATTCTGTGCGGCGACATGAACATCGCGCGCACCGAGATGGACGTGCATCCCAAGGAGCGGAAGCCGAACGCCGTCGGCCAGCGCCCCGAGGAGCGGGCGCTGTTCGAAACACTCCTCGGCACGCAGCTCATGGATCTGGGACGGCAGTTCGATCCTGATAACCCGAATCTGTTTACGTGGTGGGCGCCGTGGCGAAACCTGCGCGCCCGGAACATCGGCTGGCGGCTCGACTATGTCCTGGCGTCACCGGCGATCGGCGAACGCGCCACGAGCTGCGTGGTGCAGGCCGATGTCGGAACGAGCGATCACGCGCCCGTGATGATGACGACGTCATAATCGGTAGTGCAAATCGGAACGTCGATCGCTATCGTATGGCCCATGCCGACGGTGCGCGTGTACGGACAAGCGACGCCGAAGAGCGCGGAGGGATCGCCGCTCCTGGCTGGCCTGCTCGCGGCCATCGGAATCATCATCGGGTGGGTGGGACTGGTGTACGTGACGCACCATCCGGTGGGCGTCGCCGCGTGGGGTGTCGGCGGACTGCTCGGGATCGTGGTCGCCAAGTCGGCGAAACCACCGAGCAAGGCGACCGGCGCGCTCGCGGCGGTGCTGACCCTCGTCACGGTGTTTCTCGCCAAAGTCGTCCTCATCGTCGTCGCGTTGCAGCCGATCCTGCGGCAGGAGCTGGCGAACAATCCTGGATCACTCACCATGATATTCCTCGTCGAAAAGACCAAGCAGAAGTCCTTCTCGCCGGAATTGCAGAAGACGATTGATGCCCGTCCCGACCTCGTCGCCGATACGACATTCTTCGGTCCCGGGCACGAAGTGCGGGAGCAGATGATCGCTGAGGCGATGACCACAGCGAAGGCTTCGTCATTTGCCGAGCGCGCGCGCCTTGTGCACGTGCACTTCGACCAATTCCTGTCGACGCTGGGATTCTGGGCGCTGTTTTGGGGGACGTTCCGACTGCTGGACCTGCTGTGGTTGGGACTCGGCATCTCGACGGCCTGGACCTTGGGCCAGGGACGAATCTGATCTAGGTCCCCGTTCCCTTCCCCATCTCGCGCTCCTCACGCTCGCGCTGTTCTCGGGCCAATCGGACCCGCTCCTGGCGCTCCTTCGCGGCGGCCTCGGCGGCGGCCTCCCGCTCGCGCTCCTGCGCGTTCCAATCGGTGTTGGCCGCGGTTTCTTCCCTGGCCCGGCTGACCCGCTGCTGGCGCTCGCGCATGGCATCCTTCTGCCGTTGCTCGCGTTCGACCTCGCGCTGGGCCTGATTCTTCAGGTGCGCCCACCACATCACAAGGAACAGGCCAAACTGGGCGGGCAGTACGAAGATGAAGGAGCCTGGGAATAGACCTTTGACCGTCGCCGTGACCGCGTGCAAATATTTTTTTCCGGCCGATACGTATTCAGGAGGGTGGCAGAATGCCCCGCATTGTCTGGATCATCCTGATTATTGTGATCTTTGGTGCGGCGATCTTTTTCTTGCGTCGTTACATGGAGCGGTAGCGTGCTGACGGTGTTCCTGCTGTCCCCCGCCAGCTGCGCCGGCACTCGCGCGCAGCTGTTGCTCAAGAATCAGACGAGCCCGCTGGCCGCGCGCCTTGCCAATGGCGGCGCGCCGCTCGGCGAAGTCTTCACGTTCATGAGCAGCCTCTACTTCCGCGGGAAGCTCTCCTATGCCACGCGGTTCGGCCGGCCGTTCGTCATCGCGCCGGGGCGCGGCCTCCTTCCGGCCGACGTGCTGATTCGTGTCGACGATCTTCGGAAGATGGCGACGGTGCCGGTCGATGAAGCCGAGCCGGCGTTTCGAGAACCGCTCGTGCGGGATGCGACCGCGCTGCACCGCGGACTCGGGGCCGACGATCGCGTCGTGTTACTGGGCAGCGTGGCCACCGACAAGTACGTCGGCCCGCTGCTGGACGTCTTTGGCGACCGCCTCCTCTTCCCCACCACGTTCGCGGGTCGCGGGGACATGAGCCGCGGCGGGCTGCTCCTGCGGTGCGCGCGGACCGGGACGCCCCTCGAGTGCCTACCCGTGCGGGGCGCCATCCGCCACGGGCCCAAGCCTCCCAAGCTGCCGCGACTCAAGTAGAAATCGTAGCCTCCAGCCGGGGCGGAAGCGGGCGTTCCGCCGTAAGTTCAAGCCCCGGAGGCAGCGATGACGATCGATCCGCCTTTCGATCCCCTGATGGAACGCCTGCAACAAGCGGTGGCGCCCGATTACCGGGTGGAGCACCGGATCGGCGAAGGGGGGATGGGCGTCGTGTACCGCGCTCACGAGGTCCTGATGAACCGGGGCGTGGCGATCAAGGTCCTCCGACCCGAGCTTGCGACGGCCGAGGGCGCGCAGGCCTTCCTGCGCGAAGCGCAGATGATGGGCAGCGTCCGCCACAAGAACGTCGTCGTCATCTACCGCCCCGGTGAAGGCAAGGGTCTCGAGTTCTACATCATGGAGTTGGTGAACGGGTCCACGCTCGAGCGTCGTCTCGAAGCGGGTCCGGTCCCGCGTGCAGAGGTGGTACGGATCGGCAGCGATTTGCTCCACGGCCTCCAGGAGATACACCGTCTGGGGTTCGTGCATCGCGACATCAAGCCGAGCAACGTGTTCGTGTTGTCGGATGTGGCGTTGATCAGCGACTTCGGGATTGCGCAGCCGCGTACGGACAAACCGGACGAACGCGACGACAGGCGGGGGACTCCAGACTACATGGCCCCCGAACAGGTCAACGGTGGACCGATCACGCCTCAGACCGACATCTACTCCCTGGGTGTGCTGCTCTACGAAGCAGCGTCGGGGCGGCATTTCCACGAGCAAGGCGACAACGTTGACTGGACTCGGATCCCATCTGATCTCGCCCGAGTGTTGCGGCGCGCTATCGCGAAGCCCCCGGAGGACCGGTGGCCCGATGCTGCTGCGTTCCGGAGGGGGCTGGAGTGGAAACGCCCACCAATTCGCCCTCGAGTCCTGGCATTCGTCGCCGCAGCGGTGCTCGTTGTCGTCGCGATCTTGGGGAGCGGCGTGCTACATCCAGCATGCACGTTCGCGACACCCGGCGCTCCGGTGGTGACTCTCTCGCGAATCGATTACGCCGGCCCGCCTGAGCACGCGCCGACGGCGGATGAGCTCCTCTGCATGGTGCGCAAGGACCTGCGCGCGCACGTCAATTTCGCTGACTCGACTCCCCGATCGCTCATCATCGAGGCGGGGATCACTGTCGCTGGCGAAGATGTCAGGCTCAAGGTGACCGGCGGGATTCCGGCGTCCGAGTTCCACGTGTCGCTCGAACAATGGCAGACGCTGGGAGATTCTCTCGCATATCAGATCGTCCTCGGCATCTGGGCAGACCGCAGTCCCCTCGCGCCCTCTCTGCCGGTGCCCGCGCTCCCCCACACCTACGAGGGGTTGGTGCGGTTCCTCAAGGCCGAGCAGCTCGTCGCCGAGGAGCAATGGGACCTCGCCTATGGGGCCTACGTGGACGTCGAGAAAACCGACTCGACGTGCTGGATCTGCTCGTGGCGCATCACGGAGATCGAACGGTGGCGGGGCCGCGAGCCGGATCCGGACCGGGTGCGCCGCGTACTCCTGCATGCGGACTCGTTACCGCCGCTGTACCGGGACGTCATTCGCGCCGCGCAACTCCCCATTCAACCGCGGCTGGACACGCTCCGCGCCGCTGCGGAAAGTTCGCGCGAATTCTTCCTGGGTTGGTTTCAGCTCGGTGACGAGTTGTTCCACCGCGGTCCGTTGGTCGGTCGACGCCGGGCAGAGGCGATCGCGCCTCTGGAGCGGGCGGCTCGGCTGCGCCCCGACTTTGGTCCCGCGTGGGAGCACCTCGCCTGGGTGGCGACGGCGGAAGGTGACTCGGCGGCTGCCGCACAATCACTCGACTCGCTGGAGCGTACCAGCAGTGCAGGCGACACCTTCTCACTCGAGCTTCGCGGACTGCTCAACGTTGGGTTCGCGTGGCGCTTTCTGCCTGAGAGTGCCGCCATCAGAGTTACACAACGGGAGGTCAGCAGGCCGGGCACCGCGAGCAGCGCCGATCTGGGCGCGGGACCGCGATTGCTGCCGACGTTCGACGTGCCGCGGGGGGCCATCGCGCTCGGCCAGATGCTGGCAGCAAGCCCGAGCAGAGATCTTCGTCGCTCCGGTCTGGTCGCGCAGACACTCGGCGCGCTGGCGCTCGGCCATCTCGAGGATTCCCGAAACTTCGCAGGCCAGCTCAATGCCGTAGCGCCCGAAGCGGACGTCGGTCTGTTCACCGCGCAGCTGCAAGCGGCGCTCGCGGTACTCGATTCCGGCAGCGTGTCCGTGGCCGATGCCCGCAAGGGATTGCGTCCCTGGGTTGCCGGCGGCGAAGTCGAGCCGCTGCTGCACGACCGCGCGTTGTGGATGAGCGCCCTGCTCGATCGGCGGGCTACCATGCGCCCGGGTGCCCCCTTCGCGCTGCAGCTCCTCCTCTCCGCGGATTCACTGGCGGCGGCTGGGCATCCTCGCGCCGCGCTCCTGCTGCTCGATAACGTCGACGTCGACGCGGCGGCGCGGCGGTTCGATCCGTTCTACCGCACCATCGTCCACCTGCGGCGTGCTGACTGGCGGGCCCGGATCGGTGACACCGAAGGAGCACGGGCCGAATTGCGCTGGCACGAGCACAACGACGTCGTCGGGCTGCCGACAGATCGTCCGCAGGCCGCCGAAGTCGACTGGGCGTTCGGCACTCTGGCCCGCTGGCGCCGTGCGCGCCTGCTCGACCGCGTGGGACGATCCGAGCGCGGCGACGCGTGTGAGGCATACGCCGCGGTGGTGCGGAATTGGATGCACGCGCCGGCTCCGTACGGCGCGCGGGCCGACACAGCCCGAGCCCGCGCCGCAGAACTGCACTGCCCGGCGAGTCGATGATCCGCTTTCAGACGCTGGGGACACTCGAGGTCACGATGGACGGCGCGGCGGCGCCGTCCGAGCTGAACTGGAAGAAAAACGTCGCACTCCTGCTTTACCTCGCGCGCGCCCCCAGGCGCCGCTGCACCCGCGAGCAGCTGATCGGTCTGCTCTGGCCGGATAAAGCCGACGAGGCGGCACGGCAATCGGTGCGTGAGGCCATTCGGACGCTACGGCAATACGTCGGCGAAGGTCTGACAGCAACGGGCGATGTGATCGAGCTGGCGGACGACGCGGTTGAGCTCGATACCGACCAACTGGAGCGGCTCGTGAAGCAGCGCGACTGGGCGCACACGACGCCGCTCATCAACGGCGACTTCCTCGACGGCTTCAAGATCACGGGGGCGTCGGGATTCGAAGACTGGCTCACAGTGGAGCGATCGCATTGGCATGGTCTGTCCATGGATGCGCTGCTGCGCCACACCGAAGAGCGGCTCGATGCCGGGGACGAGGTCGGTGCCGCCGCTCCGCTGGTTAAGGCAAGGAAAATCGACCCCTTCTCACAGCGCGCGCTGCGCCTGCAGATGCGGCGCCTGGCAGCAACAGGTGACCGCTCCGGCGCGGTGCAACTGTTCGACCAGTTCCTCAAGGACGCGCGCCGCGACGGGGACGTGACGGTCGAGCCCGAAACCCAGGCGATGGTCGAGCGGTTTCGCAGCGGGCGCGCCTGGCAGCTGCCAAAGGAAGCGTTCGCGCCGGAGCGGAGCGTGTCGTGGCGGCGCGCACCTCTGCTCGGCAGAGATCGCGAGCTCGCCACCGCACTTGCGCAGTGGCGGCACGCGCGCGGCGCTCGTTTGACACTCCTCGTGATCGAAGCCGAATCCGGCGGCGGCAAGACGCGCTTCGCAGAAGAGCTCGCGACCCGCACCGCCGCGGAAGCTGGCGTCGTGATCGCCGTGCGCGCCGTCCCGGCCGATCTCGACCATCCCGCGAGCGGAATCCTCAGCCTGGCGCGCGGCGGGTTGCTCGACGCGCCCGGTGTCGCCGGCGCGAATCCCGGCGCGCTTGCCGCGCTGGCCGCCCACGCGACCGAATGGGCGGAGCGGTTTCCGCACAAGACTCCGGCAGCCAGCAGCTGGACGCTGGATGCCGCAATCGCCGAAGTGCTACGCGTGACGAGCGCCGAGCAGCCGCATCTGCTGATCTTCGACGACGCCCAGTGGATCGATCCGACGTCGTACCAAATGATCGAGCAGCTCGCCCGCGACCTCGCGCGCGCCCCGCTGCTCCTCGTGCTCGCGACGACGCCCGAACCGGCGCCTCCGAAGCTCGCCGAGCTCAGTGCCCGCATCGGACGCGACGTGCCGGGTGCGGCGATTTCGCTGGGCAAGTTGGACCACGAGGCGATCCTGCAGTTGATCGCATGGGCGCTGCCGGCCTACAAGGGCGCCGCCGCCGATCGCCTGGCGCGACGCATCGCCGCCGATTCCGGAGGTTTGCCGCTCCTCGCGGTCGAGATCTGTCACGCAATGGCGCAGGGCCTCGATCTCGAAGCGACCAATGGGGCGTGGCCGCACCCGTTGCGGACACTCGACTCCACGTTCCCCGGCGATCTTCCCGACACGATCGTCGCGTCGATTCGCGTCGGATTTCGCTGCCTGACGCGGCCGGCGCAGCAGGCCCTGGTCGCCGCCGCGATTCTCGGCGAGCGAGTCGCCGCAAAGCGGATCGGCTGTGCCGCGGAGCTCATGGACGAGCGGTTGCACGCGGCGCTCGACGAGCTGGAATGGCGCCGCTGGCTCGTCGCCGAGGCGCGGGGGTATGTATTCGTCGCGCGCATCGTCCGTGACGTCGTCGCGCGCGATATGGTCACTGAAGGGGAACGCCAGCGCATCCTGGCCAAGAAGTGTTGACGGTGCAACGAAAGCTGTCCTTCTGGAGAAGTCCCATGAAACGCTCGTGCTCACATGTGTTGCTTGTCGCAACGTTGCTGCTGCTACCGTCCGCCGTCATGGGACAGGGCGGCTATGGTCGCGGCGGTAGTTTGAGTCAGCCGACCCGGTACGGACCACCGGCCCCGAAGATGCCCGGCGTCGAGTTGGTGGGACCGCTCGATACGGCCCTCGCTCGCGCGATGCTCAACCTGACCGCGGATCAGTCGACCCGTTACACGCAGGTGTACGACTCGTTCATGGTCGCGACGCGTGCGGAGCGTGACAGCGCGAACGCGGCCATCACGAAAATGAACGAGAAGCTCGACGCCGGCGATCGCGCCGCGGCGCTGTTCTACGCCGAACGCGTCCAGGACCTGGGCAAATCGCTCCGGGATCGTCAAGACCGGTTCGAAGGCGATCTGCGCCGGTTCCTCAATGGTGATCAGGTGAAAGCGTACAAGAAGTGGCGCGAGGGTGAAGACCAGGCCACCGACAGGAAACGGCGCGAGGACCAGCTGCGGTGGGACGAAGCGGGCTTCCGCGGGGACTTCGGCGGCCTGCGATCCAACCCCACCGAGATCAAGACGGCCCTCCCGACGCCGACTGCGGTTCCAACTCCCGCGCTCGGCTCGCAAGCGGTGCGCGTGGGACGCGCGCTCTACGTCACGGGCCAGCTCGGCGTGGACAGTACGGGCGCGCTGGTTGGATCGGATCTCCGCGCGCAGGCGGATCGCGCCTTCGCGAATCTCAGCGCGGTGCTGCAGGCGGCGGGCGCGACGCTACGCGACGTGAGCGCACTCACGATTTACGTCGTCAACTATCGGCCCGCGGACCTCGAGACGATCCGCACCGCGGGTGCGGCGTACTTTGGTCCGAACGCTCCCGTCGCCACGGTGGTGGGGGTGCAGTCCTTGGGTCGCGATGGTGCGCTGATCTCTATTGGCGCGACGGGAACGTCTGCACGCTGATTCGATGACGCGGTTGCGCAGTTATCATACTGCGCATGAATTCGAAACACCTGCCGCTCTTCGCGGCCCTCGTCTCGGTCGTCCTGTGGGCCGCCGCTTTCGTCGGCATCCGAGCCGCGGGCCGCTCCTTCTCGCCCGGTCCACTCGCGCTGGGTCGTCTCGCGATCGGGAGTGTGCTGTTGGGAGCGGTCGTGCGCTCTCGCACCACGGTCCGGCCGACGCGACGCGAGCTCGCGCTCCTCGTGCTCGCCGGGCTGCTCTGGTTCGCCGTCTATCAGGTCGTCCTCAACGAGGCCGAGCAGCGTGTCGATGCCGGGACGGCGTCGATGTTAGTGCTGATCGCGCCGATCTTCATCGTGGCGCTCGCAGCGGTATTCCTGAAGGAGCGTACCACTCCGAATCTTCTGCTCGGCGGTGCGCTCGCATTCGCGGGTGTCGTGGTGATCGGGCTGGCGACATCGTCGCGCAGCGCCTCACTCGTGGGCGTGATTCTCTGCCTTGTCGCCGCGCTGTCGTCCGCGATCGGCGTCGTCGCGGAAAAACCGGTACTCAATCGCCTGTCAGCGCTGCAGGTGACGTGGATCTGCTGCACCGTCGGCGCGCTCGCCTGTCTCCCCTACGCGCCGCAGCTGGTACGGGAATGGCGTGTGGCCCCTGCCAGCGGCATCGCGTGGCTCGTTTTCCTTGGGGTCTTTCCCACTTCGATCGCCTTCACGACGTGGGCCTACGCGCTGGCGCGCGGATCGGCGGGCCGGCTCGCCGCGACTGCCTACCTCGTGCCGCCGATCACGATCGCGCTGAGCTGGTTGATCCTGGGTGAGGCACCGAGTGGGATCGCCGGGCTCGGCGGCGCGCTCTGCCTGGTCGGCGTGGCGATCGCGCGCAAAGCCCCGGCGGTTAGCGCTTCCCCTCCGGCTCCCGTTCCACCCGCTCCTCGTCCGTAAGGTCCACCGCCATCGGGAAGAACAAGGAACGCTTCACTTCCGGATAAGGCACGTCCCAGCCTCGCGCATCGTGCCACAGAATGCGGTTCAGCAGGCCCGATGGCGCGGCGTCGGGATCGCGGAAGTTCATACTGGCTGACGCGCGGGCCGCGCGCCGGCGCTCGGCGGCGTGCGGCCCGGTGATCGACCCCACCCGCTGGTTGACCTCGAACAACGACTGCTGCGGCACCAAAGCCGTGTACGGAGCGAAGTTCGGCGCTTCGTCGGGTCCGATGAAACTCGCGCGCATGTCTGTAGCGACGAGATCGTAGATGCTGAGCGCCGGAAGGCCGAGCATCAGCTCGATCGTCTTCACCATGCTGGGCTGGTGGTAGAACGTCGGATCGATCACCCCGCGTCGCGCGTACGGGCTGGCGAGCACAGCCACGGTGCGGTGCCCGTCGATATGATCCACCCCGTTCTGGGCGTCGTCCTCGACCGCGAGAATCGCCATCGACTTCCAGAACGAGCTGTGCGAGAGGCCTTCCACGATTCGACCCAACCCCAGATCATTGTCCGCGACGCATGCCTTGGGCGTACACCATTCAGGACTCGTTCCCTCCGTGTGATCGCTCGGCAGAATAATCAGCACGAGGTTGGGCATGGCGTGCTTCGATTCCCACATCCGCAGATGCTCCAGGATCACATCCGCCTTCACCACGTCCGGAATCGTTTGCGTCCAGCCCGGATACTCACGGACCAGAATGCGATCGAGCGACGCAATGTCCGATCGCGTGTTGTACCGCTTGGCTACGAGCCCACGGAAGTATGCGGGATTGTGGGGCTGCGAATCGCGATACTGGGCGAGCAGCGACGCACGAACACTCGCGCTGTCCCACGGCGGCGACGGAGCGTATTCGCCGAACACCCGCACGGTCCTGCCCTTTGCCCGGGCCGCTTCCCACAGGAAGCCGCCGGATGAGTAGGCGAGCGGATCCACCCCTTCCGACGGATAACTCCGACCCGTGTAGAGCGGCCACATCGGGTATTCGGTCTCATTTGCCTGCGTGAGCCAGTTGTGCCCATCTGCCGAGTTGCCGCCGGTGGCAAAGAAGTGATCGAGCAGCACGAACTGCTCGGCAAGCGCGTGCGAGTTGGGCGTGACGTCGCGCCCGTACTGCACCAGCGCGCTGTCGCTCGCGCCCTTGCCGATGTCGCCGAAGACCTGGTCGTAGGTGCGGTTTTCTCGCACGATGTAGACGACATGGTCGATCAGCGAGGGCTCGCCCGGACGCTCGGGAACCGCGCGCGCCGCGACGTTGCGACGCGGCACGAGTGACGGCCCCGCACTATCGGTCCGCAGCGTGAGACGATTATTCCGCGCGACCGCCGTTGTATAGGCGGCGATCTCTGCACCAGACGGCTCCGGAATGACGTTGACCGACCCACGGTAGGAATGCACGTACCGACCGGTCAAGCCCAACGGGCGTCCCACGCCCGATCCCACGCCGAACAATGAGCCGACCGCGATCGCGCGTCCGTCGGCGCTGACGTCGAGGCTCGTCGGATACCACCCAGTCGGCACGAGCCCGCGCAGCTGGTCGCCGGGCAGGCCGTAGGCCGCGACCGCGTTCACACCAGCCAGCGTCACGAACAGCGTCCTGGCATCCGGCGAAAGGGCAACCGCGGTCGGCGCGAGGCCGATCTCGCGCTCGCGGAACGGCGCGATGGCGATCGAGCGCAGCAGGCTGTCCCCGCGCGTGTCGATCACGCTGACCGTGTCCGAGTTGCTATTGGCGACGTACAGCCGCGCGCCACTCTCGTCCCACGCCAGTCCCGTCGGATGGCGACCGACAGGAATCGCCTTCCCGGCGGCGCCGGCCACCAGATCCACCCGCGTCACATTGCCTCGCTGCGCGATGCCGCGTGCGTCCACGCGCACCAACTCGGCGAACGGATCGCAGCACTGCGCGGCCGCGCGATCCTTCGCGGCGGGCTTGCGGCCGCCCATCACCGAGACGTACGCGACCGAACCATCCCAACTGATTACCGCGGCCACGGGCAGCACGCCCAACGGAATGGTCTTGAGGAGCACCCCGCTGTCGGCGTCGAAGACGGCGAGCGCGTCGTTGGCGGGAAGCGGCAGCACAGCGACCCGATGACCGCTGGCGTTCGCGCGCTTCGCCACCGCCGGGGATCCGGCCATGTAGTCGCCGAAGGCGGGCGACGACCACCGCACGACCGCGCTGTCGCCGCCGCTCCCCCGCGACGCGACGGAATCGCCGTCGTAGGCGAACAGCTGGGTGACCGACTTGGTATGCGCGAGCTCCTGCGACCCCGGGGTGCGGCTGCGCGCGAGGTCCGCGGGCACCCGGCCCACCGTGCCGAAAAGGGCGCGCCCATTTACCGGATCGATCGCGATGCCCTGCACACCCGACCGGCCGTCGAACGCAGCGCTGGCGCGTACCAGGTTGTCTTGCCAGGCCAGGCGGTACGCCGCGCCATGCACGGTGACCCAGATCTCTCCCGGCTTCGCGCCGAAGCGCACGCCAAACACCCGATCCGTAAACACGCTCTGCACGCCGGCCGGCGACACGCGTTGCGTCGTGGCGATCGTGCCGGGATCGGGGATCTCCCGGAGCGGCTGCGGTGGCTGCTGAGGGTTCTGCAGCAGGATAACAAACGTCAGCGCGAGTTGTGACACGTTCCTAACTCTCCCGTCGTAGGTGTGCCCGCGATTTCGCAGCCATTATTATCGGACATGCTACTGACATTGTGCATGCTGCTCCACTGCAGCGCAGCCGACTCCCTGGGAATCTATTCGGGCCGCGAGCGCCAGCTGGATGTGCGGATTCCGCGATTCGACGCCGAGGTCGTGATCGACGGCGACCTCTCGGACTCGACGTGGGCCCGCGCCGCGCTGCTGACCGGCTTCTCGCAATACGCCCCGAACGACGGCGTTTCCGCAGTCGACTCGACGCAGGTCCTGGTGTGGTACTCTGCAAACGCAATCTACTTCGGGATCCGCGCCTACGAGCTGCACGGCCAGCCCACGGCGACACTAGCCGACCGCGACCAGATCTTCGGTGACGACAACGTGCAGATCCTGCTCGGCACGTTCCACGACGGCAAGAAGGCGCTGATGTTCGCGGTGAACCCGCTCGGTGTGCAGGGCGACGGCGCGCTGATCGAGGGCGCGAACATCAGCGCGAGCGGATTCATCGGCGGCGCCGTGATCGGACGGGAGCAGCCCGACCTGAGTCCGGATTACGTCTTCCAGTCGCGCGGGCGCGTTACCCCGTGGGGTTACGAAGTCGAGGTGCGCATCCCGTTCAAGAGTCTCCGCTATCAGCCGAAGCAGCCGCAGGACTGGAGCTTCAACATCGTTCGCCAGATCAAGCACTCGGGGTTCGAGGATTCCTGGTTCCCGGCGCGTCGTGCGAGCGCGACGTTCATCGGACAGTCCGGGAATCTGATTGGCCTGTCGGGGATGCATCGCGGCCTGGTCGTGGACATCAATCCGGAAGCGACCGGGAAAGCCACGGGAAGACCTGGCGCGTCGGGCTACGGCTACGACCGGGGCAATCCGCAGCTCGGTGGGAACGTGCGGTGGGGCGTGTCCGACAATCTCAACCTGAACGGCACGGTCAAACCCGATTTCTCCCAGGTCGAATCGGACGCCGGCCAGCTCGCGTTCGATCCACGCCAGGCGCTCTTCTTTTCCGAGAAGCGGCCGTTCTTCCTCGAGGGAAGCGAGCTGTTCCAGGTCCCGCAGAACCTGATTTACACGCGGCGGATCGTGCAGCCGGTCGCGGCGGTCAAGCTCACGGGCAACGCCGGCGGCACCGACATCGGTTTTCTGTCCGCGGTCGATCAGAAGTTCGCGTCGGCGAGCGGCGCCGACAATCCGATCTTCAACATTCTGCGCGCGCAGCGCAGCCTGGGACATGGATCGCGCATCGGCATGGCGTACACCGATCGCATCGAGGGCGGCAACTACAATCGCGTGGCCGAGGTGGACAGCCGGCTGGTCTTCAAGGACATCTATGGACTGAACCTGCAGCTGGCCGGCAGCCGCACCCGCACCGGCGGCGTCACGACGACCGCGCCGCTGTGGCTCACGCAGTTTACGATTCAGCATCGCATCTGGGGATTGCGCAGCGTGTTCGCCGGCATCTCGGACGACTTTCGCTCGGCGAGCGGGTTCATCGGTCGCGCGGGCATCGTGCATTCGTACGTCGATCCGAGCTACACGACCTACGGGAAGCCGGGCGCGCTGTTGCAACGCTTCACGGGTGACATCGTGGTCGATGGGATCTGGCAGTATCAGAACTTCATCCACGGCCGGCGCATCCAGGACCAGAAGCTGCACTTCAACGGCAACGCGGCGCTGCGGGGCGGCTGGAACATCGGCGGCGGGTATTTCGTGGAGTCATTCGGCTACGACTCCGCGCTGTACGCGAGCTATCGGCTCGAGGTCCCCAAGGCCGGCGGCGGCCTCGACACGATTCCATTCGTGGGACAGCCCACGATCGGGAACGGCGAATACATCATCCAGATCGGCACGCCCCAGTGGAAGCATTTCAGCGGCGGCGGCTTCTTCCTGCAGGGCCATGACGAGAATTTCTTCGAGTGGGCGTCGGCCGACTTGCTGCTGCTCAGCGTCGACGTGTCGTACCGGCCCACCGACCGGTTCCGCAACACCCTGAGCTACTTCTGGCAGCAGGTCAATCGCCGCACCGACGGCAGCCTGATGAATGTCGGGCGCGTGGCTCGCGTCAAGCTCGAGTACCAGCTGTCGCGGCCACTGTTCGTGAGGTTGGTCGGCCAGTACATCCAGGACCAGACCGATTCGCTGCGTGATGATTCGCGCACGGGTGCCCCCATTCTCATCGCCGGACCGGGCGGCGTCACGCGCAGCACGGCGAGCGCCACGAATCTCTTTCACATCGACGCGCTGCTCAGCTATCAGCCGACACCTGGAACCGTCGTCTTCGCGGGATACGGCAGCAACATGCTGGACGACGACGCATTCCGCTTCCATGGACTCAAGCGGACCGACGACGCGTTGTTCGTGAAGCTGAGCTATCTCTTCCGGCTCTAGACCTGAGACCCCAAGTCAGCGTCCCCCGATCGCTCTGAACAAGGCCGCATACGCCGCGCCGGCATCGATGCGCGCCTGCGCGAGCCGATCCTGCGCCTCGAGCTGCGTGCGCTGCGCGTCGAGGACCTGCAACAAGTCCGTCGCGCCCTCGGTGTAGCGCAGCAGCGCCAATTTCGCGGCGTGCTCGCTGGCCGCGCTCGCTTCTTCCAGCCGCTCCAGCCGCAGCCGCGATGCCCGGTATTGACTAATGCTGACCTCCAAGTCTTGCATCGCGCTCAAGACGACAGCGCGGTAATGCGCACGAGCCTCATCCTCGCCGGCTTGCGCCGCATCTACATCCGCCTTCACCCGTCCCAGGCTGAGCAGCGGCCAGCTGATCACCGGTCCGACGGCGTAGCGGAGCGTGCCCCCGGCGCCGACCGTACGGAGCTCCGGCGCGACATAACCGGCGCTACCGCCGATCGAGATCCTGGGCAAGTAACTCGCTTTCGCCGCGCCAACGAGCGCTCCCTGCGCCGCGGCTTGGCGCTCAGCGGCGGCCACGTCCGGCCGGTCACGCACGACCGCTTCCGGATTACCAATCGATGCGACGTCGGGCAGCCCGGGAAGCCGGCCCGGCTGGTCCAGCTCGGCAGCCACCGCCGCCGGCGGCCGGCCCACCAATACGCCGATCCGGTACTGAGCGGCGGCGACCTGCGCTTCACGCGTCGGGATTGAGGCCAGCGTCAAGCTGAGCTGCGCCTGCGCACGCTCGGTATCGAACGCACTTCCCCGCCCCGCCTCGAGCCGCTCATGCGTAATCTCGAACGTGCGCCGCTGATTCTCTGCGTTTTCGCGCGCAACATTGAGCTGCTCTTGCGCGCCACGCAGCTCGAAATACGTCACCGCGAGCTCAGCGGTGAGGGAGACCTGCACGTCGCGCAGCCCTTCCTGCGCGGCCCCCACCATGGCGCCCCGCGCCTGCGCGGTTTGGCGGATCTGCCCGAAAACGTCCAGGTCCCACGACGCCGACACGCCCGCGTCCCAAACGTTTTGATCCGGGAATGACCCGGCAAAGGCCGGGAAGCTCGCGCTGGAGAGCCGCTGCCTGGCATAGCTCCCAGAGAGTCGCGTATCCGGCGTCAGGTCGAGCAGGGTGCGCACGCGCTCCGAGCGCGTCGCGCGTACGCGAGCCTCGGCCGCTTGCACGTCCTGGTTGGCGCGCACCAGGTCCGCGATCAAACGATTGAGTGTGGTGTCGCCCAACTGCTCCCAGTAGGTCGAGCGTGGCGCCTGATGGACGGACTCACTGACACTCGTAGACGTCATGACCGCCACGTGTGACGTGCCACCTGCCGTGTCCCGCGCCTCTCGAAATGACGTGGGAACCTGCAACGCCGGAGATCGATAGCTCGGGGACGAGGCGCAGCCGGCGATCGCGACTAGCCCGAGAATGAAAGCGCTACGCATTTGCCGTCTCCGGAATCAAGGCTGGTTGAACCGCGAGCTCTTCGGTGATCGTCACCGGCTTCGGTGCGTGCTCGGCCGCGATCAGCGAGTAGAACACCGGGACAACGAAGAGCGTGAACAGCGTGCCGACGGTCATGCCCGCCACGAGCACCGTGCCGATGCTGTTGCGTGCCGCCGAGCCGGGGCCGGTCGCGAATACCAGCGGCAAGTGCCCGAACACCGTGGCCGCCGATGTCATCAACACCGGCCGCAGCCGGGTCAACGACGCCTCACGCAGCGCGACCAGCTTCGCGACGCCCTGCGCCTGCAGCGCATTCGCGAACTGGACGATCAGAATTCCGTTCTTCGCTATCAATCCGACCAACGTGATCAACCCGACCTGCGAGTAGATGTTGATCGTCGTGAGATTGAGGAAGCTGAACACCAAGGCGCCCGAGATCGCGAGCGGCACGGAGCCGACCAGCACGACGAGCGGGTCGCGGAAGCTCCGGAACTGCGCCGCCAGCACCAGATAGATGAGGATGACGGCGAAGATGAGCGTCGTGGTCAACGCGGCGCCTTCGAGCCGCATCTGGCGAGACTCCCCGGCGTAGTCGATCCCGATGGACGGTCCGGCGACCGCCGCCGCGGCGTTCTCCAACACCCGCAATCCTTCCTCTTTGGTGACGCCCGGCTTGACGCCCCCGAAAATCCGGACCGCATTGCGCTGTTGGAAACGATTGAGCGTGCGCGGCGCCGTCGTCCACTCGATGTGCGTGAACGTCGCGACCGGGACGAGCCGGCCGCTGGGCGTCTTGATCTTGAGATTGAGCAGCGGCGCAACCGTGGTCCGGTCCGCGTCGCCGATCTGCGGAATGACCTTATAGCTGCGATCGAAGTAGTTGAAGCGATTGACGTAGCCGCCGCCGAGCAACGTGCCCAGCTCGCGACCGACACTCGCGAGATCGAGCCCCAAGTCCGCTACCTGATCGCGGTCGATGACGACGCGCGCCTCCGGCAGATCGATCTTCAAGTCCGTATCGACGTACAGGAACTTGCCGCTCTGCCAGCCCGCACCGATGACCGCCCCGGCGGTCTGGAGCATCTGCTCGGGCGGTAGATCGCTCGCGAGAATCAGCTCGACGTCATACTGGCCAGGGGTGGGCAGCGGCGGATCGAGCCGCGGGAACACTTGCAGCCCCGGCACCTGCGACACCGCGTAATAGACCTGGCCATACATCTGCTCGGTGGTGCGTGACCGCTCCTTGAAATTCTTGGTGACCATGCCGCCGAAGCCGCCCCAGGGAGCGGTCAGCGACCACATGAACTTCGCCTCGGGGAACGAGCGAATCGCCTGCACGACCTGCAGCGACGCGCGGTTGGTCGCTGCCAGCGACGCGTCGGGCGCCGCCGCCATGAAGAGGCTGATGTGGCTCTGATCTTCTACCGGAGCCAGCTCACGGCGTGAAAAGTTGTACAACGGCCATGCCGCGATCATCACCAACACCGCGCCTGCGACAATCGCCCAGCGCATCTGCAACGCGCCGTCGAGGAGGCGCTCGTACCGGCGGCGGACGGCTTCGAACGCTCGCTGCACCCACTGTGTCAGCCGTCCTTCCTGTCCCGCCTTGTGCACGAAGCGCGAGCTCATGACCGGCGACAGGGTGATCGCCACAATGCCCGACACCACCACCGCCGCGGCGAGCGTGATCGCGAACTCGAGGAACAGCGAGCCGGTCAAGCCGCCCTGGAAGCCGATCGGCGTGTACACGGCCGCGAGGGTGATCGTCATCGCGATGATCGGACCGACGAGCTCGCGGGCTCCGATGAGAGCCGCCTGAATGCGCGTCTTTCCTTCGCGCACGTGGCGCTCGACGTTCTCCACAACCACGATCGCGTCGTCCACGACCAGTCCCACTGAGAGGACGATCGCGAGGATCGTGAGCAGGTTGAGGCTGAAGCCAAAGGCGTACATCACGATCCCGGCGCCGATGAGCGAAACTGGCATCGCCACGAGTGGGACGAGCGCGGTGCGCACCGATCCCATGAACAGGAACACCACCAGGCCGACGATGAGGATCGTCTCGATGAGCGTCTTCGAGATCTCGTGCAACGCGTCGGTCATGAAGACCGTCGCGTCGTACGCGAGCTGCATATCAATGTCGGTGGGCAGCGTGCCGCGGATCCGGTCCATCTCCTTGTGCAGACGACTCGCCACCTCGATCTCATTGCTGCCCACGAGCGGCCAGACGCCGAGGTAGACGGCCTCTTTGTCGTTGAACTTCGTGATGAAATCAGCCTCTTCCGCTCCGAGCTCGACGCGCGCGACGTCGGAGAGCCGGACCATCGCGCCGTTGCGCTCGGCGACCACGAGGTCCTTGAACTCCTGCGGCGTGCGCAGATCGGTGTTCGCGAGCAGGCTGACCTGCACAAGGTCGCCTTTGGTCTGTCCGACCGCCGCGAGATAGTTGTTGCGCTGCAGGGCGGCCCACACGTCGCCCGGCGCGAGGTTCAGCGCCGCGAGCCGCTCCGGATCTATCCAGACCCGCATGGCGATCGGCCGCCCGCCGAGGACGTCCACCCGCTGCACACCCGCAAGCGTGGTGAGCTGGGGCTGCAGGTTACGCGTCAGCCAGTCCGTGAGTGCCGGAATGTGGCGCTGTGATGACGTAAAGCTCAGGTAGAACGACGCGTAGGGCCGGTCCGCCTTCTGCACTTCCACCGTTGGCGGCTGAGCTTCGGCCGGTAGCTCTGAGCGAACCTGCTGGAGCCGCGCTGTGACTTCGGCGAGCGCCGCCGTGGTGCTGTGATTCAGCTTGAGGTGCACCGTGATCGTGCTGAGGCCGGCGCGGCTGCTGGATTCCACGTAGTCCACGCCGCCGATGGCCGACACCGCGCGCTCGATCGGCGTCGTGAGGAAGCCGCGCACGGCCTCGGCGCTGGCCCCATAGTAGACCGTCGTGATGACGACCGAGGAGCTCTCGATCTTCGGATACTGCTGCACGGGCAACGAGGTCACCGTGCGCCATCCCACCAGCAGGATCGCGAGATTCGCGACGATCGCGAGAACGGGGTGTTTGATGAACGTATCGGTTATAGAGCGCATGCGAGTGCCCGGTTAGCGAAGGGAATCGCCGGCGACAGCGACCAGCACCGCTTCGCGCAGCTTGAATGAACCGGACGTCGCAACGCGCTGCCCGGGAGCGAGACCGCTGAGAATCAACACCTCGTCGCCGACCATCGACCCGCTTTGCACGGGCTGTTCGTGAACGCGGGTATGGCCGGTCGAGTCCGCTGCTACCACGAAGACGTGATCGCCGCCGGGGCCCTTGCGCAGGGCGCTGACGGGAATCGCGACGACGGGTGCCGCCGGGCCCACTGGTACCTCAACGCGGACCGACGCGCCCGGCGACGGGGCGCGGCGCGAAATCCGCGCGCGCACCAACGCGTTGCGTGTCACGGGGTCGACACGCGAATCGAGCGCGACGATCCGCGCTTCGATCGGATTCGGGTCACCCGCGGCGAAGACCGCGACCGATTCGCCGGCGCGCAGCTGTGCCGCGACCGCCTGCGCGACCGTGAAATCCACGTGCGCGGCGGCATCGACGCCCTGCAACGTCGTGAGCTCGGCGCCTTCGTTCAGATACTGGCCGGGATGGATGTCGGCGAGACCCACGCGAGCCCGAAACGGCGCGCGAATTGTCTTGCGCGCGATGATGGCACGCGTCCGTGCAATCTGGGCCACGGCGACGTCGCGCGCGGCGCGTGCCTGATCGACTTCTTCCTGCGATGCGGCGTCGGCCTGCCGCAGCCGCTCCAGCCGCGCCAGCGTCGTGTTCGCGAGGTCGCCCTGGGCGGTCTGGGCCTCGAGGTCCGCCTCTTCGACCGCGACGTCGAGGGCCACCAGAATGGTGCCCGGCTCAACGATCTGTCCCGAAACGAGCATCACCTGGCGCACTGTACCGGGCAATTCATTCCGCAACGTGATCGAGTTCAGCGCGAGCACGGTCCCGATCGACGTGGTGGTCGGGCGGTAGGAACGCTGTTCCGCCACGGCCGCGGTGATGGATTCAATCGGCTCAGGCTGATGAACCGCCGCCGCGTCCGCCTTGTGGATAGACGCGCGTTTCCACGCCGCGAGGCTGCCTCCCGTGACGACCAGCGTCAGCAAGAGTACGGCGGATCCGGTCAAGCCTCGATTGCCTGTGTTGAAAGGACTGCGCATACGGGTCATCTCCTCGCTGTGTGGAACAGACTCGGCGAAACCTCCGACTACTGCCTTTGGTCGAACGAATGGAAACGAAATCGACATCATCGGCGCCCGTGTCACGGCAGTGACGTTTGTTGCGACTCCACGAGGGGCGATTCAGTGACTGCCCGATAACGTGTTTGCAACAAGCAATAGTTCCCGGGAATACCAGACACGGATTGGGGGTCTGGGAACTCGCCAGCCGGTCTTGACATTGCGTGTTCATAACGGAGGTTGCGGAGATGGCAACGCGGGCGCAGCACCGACAGGTAACGAATCCATCACAGGAAGCCACCGTGAGTCTGTTGGTGGCGGCCGGTCATCTGTTGCAGGCGTTAGAGGAGATCTGCGCGCGTTACGACATCACGGCGGAGCAATACAACATGCTTCGCGTGCTGCGCGCCGCGCATCCCGGCGGCCAGGCTCGTAACAAAGTCGCCACGCATTGCACCCATCGCGCACCCGACGTCACCCGCATGCTCGACCGCCTGGGGCGCCAGGGGTTGGTTGCCCGCGCCCGCGATCCCGAGGACCGGCGTTGCTCGATGGCGCGGATCACGAAAGCGGGATTGAAGCTGCTCGCCCGCATCGATCCCGAGATTGGCGCCGAGATGCGCCGGCTCACGAAGTCTCTCAGTCCCGCCGAGCTGCGTCAGCTGACCCGCCTTTCGGACGCGCTCGTCCCCTAGAACCGCTCCGGGAACAATGTGTGTTGTGAACAACGTTCTCGCGTCGTCCACTCACCGTTCACTCTTCCGGAGGATGTTATGCAGTCGCGCCTACGCTCTTCCCTGACCATTGCCATTGCTCTCGCTGCAGTGCCCGCCGTCGTGCGTGCGCAAGCGACGTCCCGTGTCACCGGCGAGCGTGTCACCGCCGCGGCGGCCTTTGGTGGCTTTTCCGGCGCCGCCAACCTCAACGACGCCGGCAGCGCCGACTGGCGACTCGGCTGGGCGGCTTCAGCCAACGCGACGTATTGGGTTCATCCATTGATTGGCCTGCGTGCCAGCGGTAACTGGGCGCAGGATAGCGTTCGCTCCAGCACGATCGTCGGACGCGGCAAGTTCAACAAGTTCGCGTATGACGCCGGGCTCGTGTTGCGCTACCCGATCGCGGCAGGCACGGGGACGTTCATTCCCTACCTGCTCGGCGGCGCCGGCGCAATCAGCGTGCATCAGCTGGACTCCGACAGTACCTGGACGAAGTTTGCAGGCAATTTCGGCGCCGGACTCGAGTATCGCTTTGGTCGCTTCGGCGTGCGCGCGGAAGGCCGCGACTACGTCTACAAGTTCGATCGGTACGGCTTCGATAAGACGCAGCACGATGTCGCCTGGCAGGGTGGAGTGACGGTCTCGTTCTGATCGACGCAAGATCGGGGGCACAGGCATGACCACGAAGATGATATCTCCCGATCGTTATCTACAGCAGTTGCGCGTCTTGGGCGCGTGGTGGCGTCTCGGCTCCAGCGCGCTCAAGCCGCAGCTGCTCATCGAATCTGAACCCCTCCCCGGAACAGAACCGTGGATGCCCTCGACGCAGCCGCGTTGATCCGGCCGGCGATTCCCCCAACGTCCCGCGTTTGGGCAGATCTGGGCGCCGGAACGGGCACATTCACACGGGCCTTGGCCTACCTGCTCCCCCAGGCGCGCATCTACGCGGTCGATCGCAATGCCAGCGCGCTCGGCAAGTTGCTTCGGTCGCTCCATCAGGATGGGGTCACCGTCGTGCCGGTAAGGGCTGACTTCACCGAGCCACTCGATTTCCCAGAGCTCGGCACAGATCCGCTGGATGGTATCCTCTTTGCAAATTCGCTGCACTTCATTGCCGACCCCTTCCCGGTGTTGAGATCCCTGGTGGCTCGCCTGGGGCCAAGTGGACGAGTGGTCATCGTCGAGTACGATCGCCGCCGGGCAAATCGATGGGTTCCATATCCGATTCCCGCAATGCGGGTAGCGCCGCTCGCGATGACAGCGGGTCTCACCGCGCCGACCATTGTGGCAACCCGGCGCTCTGCATTCGGTGGGACTTTGTACGTGGCAGCCGCCGACCGCGCCCGCGCGCCCCCTCTTGCAGCCCGGCGCCCACTTCTGCATTCTCAAGCCACGGGCGGCCTGATCCGCGCCCAACCTCTTCGGCCCTCCCCCGATCGTCTCACCGCACTTGGAGAACTGCCAGATTCCGGGTTGAAATACCTCGGCACCGACGTCTACAGGAGATAGTCGAATGAAATCGATGCGTCCGTTTCAGTGGCTCATGGTCGCCATTTGGCTGACGTCACCTTTGAGGGCACAGCAACGCCACACGATTACGCATGAGGATGTCTTCCTCATGAAGCGGATCAGCTCACCCGCGATCAGCCCGGATGGCCGCTGGATCGTCTTCAGTGTCACCGAGCCGTCATATACGGAAGGCGAGCAGGTCAGCGACCTCTGGCTCGTCCCGACGGACGGCAGTGCCGAGCCGCGGCGGCTCACGAACTCGAAAGGCGGAGAGGGCGGCGTCGATTGGAGTCCCGACAGCCGGCAGATTGCGTTCACCGCTCGGCGCGAAGGCGACGATCAGGCCCAGGTGTACGTGCTCGACCTGGCGAGCGGCGGTGAGGCACAACGGATCACGAATTTGTCGACCGGCGCCTCGGGCCCGCTGTGGCGGCGTGACGGCAAGGCGATCCTGTTCTCGAGCATGATTTATCCGGGCGCGACGACCGACTCGGCGAATCGCGCCGCCGCGGCCGAGCGCAAGGCGCGCAAGTACAATGCACGGGTGTTCGATGCCTCGCCGATTCGGCTCTGGGATCATTGGCTCGACGACCGGCGGCCGCATCTGTTCGTGCAATCGCTCGAGCCGGGTGCGCAAGCGAAAGATCTGCTGGCGGGGTCGCAGCTCGTGCAGGGCGCAGGATTCGGCGGGCAGCTCGGCACGAGCGGCGAAGATCTCGCCGCTGCGTGGACGCCGGACGGCAGCGGCGTCGTCTTTGCGGCTACCATGAACCGCACCGACTGGACGCATGGCGACGTGGTGCAAGCACTCTGGGCCGTGAATGCGACGGCGGGCGAACCGCGGCGGCTCACGCTGGGCAAGGACGACTACGACGCGCCGCAGTTCAGTCCGGACGGAAAGACGCTGTACGCGGTAATGACGCCGACCAACGAGCACACCTTCAACAATCGGCGGCTGGTGGCGTGGCCCTGGCCTCACGGCGCCAATGTCGCCGCGCGAGTCGTCGCCGGAGGCGCCCAACATTCGGTGGGCACGTACGCCGCGGCACCGGACAACCGTGTGGTGTTCTTCCTGGCGGAGGATGCCGGCCATCAGCGCCTATTCCGCGCGCCGGCTCCAGAAGGGGCGGAGCAAGAAGTCGGTCGGATGACGAGCGGCACGTTCGGCGCCCTGCAGGTCGCTGCCGCGACGACGGGCACCGCGTTCAAGATCGCAGCCGTCTGGGAGAGTGCGACGAATCCGCCCGAGATCGTCAGAGTCGATCCAGCCACGGGGCGCTGGACGCCGCTCACGAAGTTCAATACCGACCGTGCCGCCAAAATCGATTGGCAGCCGCTGCGCGAGTTCTGGTTCACCTCGAGCCGCGGCAGGCGGATCCACAGCTTCTACGCGCTGCCGCCGGGGTTCGACTCGACGCGGACCTACCCCCTGTTCGTGCTGATCCATGGTGGCGCCGCGAACATGTGGACCGACAACTTTGGCCTGCGCTGGAATCCGCACTTGCTCGGCGCACCGGGTTACGTCGTCCTCATGACCGACTACACCGGCTCGACCGGATATGGCGAGAAGTTCTCGCAGGATATCCAGTTCGATCCGCTCGAGGGTCCGGCCAACGACCTCAACGAAGCGGCCGACACGGCGCTCAAGCGCTTCCGATTCCTCGATGCGTCGCGCCAGATTGCGGGCGGCGCGAGCTACGGCGGCCATCTCACCAACTGGCTCGCGGTGACCACGACGCGCTATCGCGCGCTGGTGAGCCATGCCGGCGAGTGGGATCTCGAAACGCAGTGGGCGACGAGCGATTTCAATTATGACCGTGAGCGCAACGTCGGCGGCCCGCCCTGGGAAGATCATCCCGTCTGGCGGACGCAAAGCCCCATGCGGCGCGCGGCGCACCTGCATACGCCGGTGCTCGTGTCGGTGGGTGAGCGTGATTTCCGGGTGCCGATGAACAACGCACTCGAGTTCTGGACCGCGCTGCAGCGCCAACAGATCCCCTCCCGACTGATCATCTGGCCGGAGGAAAACCACTGGGTTCTGAAGGGCGAGGACAGCCGCTTCTTCTATAAGGAAATGGCGTCCTGGTTCGCGCGCTGGCTGAGCGCGCCGGCGGCAACGGGACAGTAGGCTTCGGCGTGCGCGAGCCGATCTCTCGCCGCGACTTCCTCGACGGGATGCTGCTCACCGGCGCCGGACTGCTCCTCCCGAGCCAGGCGCCCACGATCTCCCCCGCCGACGCCTTCAATGGCTACGGCGGCGTCGGCGACTACCGACACGCGAACGGCAACACCTGGGAGATCCTCAGCGCCGGACACGCGTTGCGCGATGGCGCATTCGAAACACGTATCGCCAACGCCATAGACACCGGCGAGATGTACGATCTCGTCGCCGTGGGCGGCGGAATCAGCGGCCTCGCTGCCGCGATCTTCTTCCAGAAATACCGGAGCGGGCGCTGCCTCGTCATCGACAACCACCCGATCTTCGGCGGCGAAGCGAAGCGCAACGAGTTCCTCGTCGACGGACAGCGGCTCACCGCGCACCAGGGCTCGGCGATCTTCCTGGTACCGGGGAAAGGCGGCTACACCGATCGCTTCTACGAGTGGATCGGGATGGACCGCTCGGCGTTCGCGTACCAGACGTGGCGCGGACCGTCGCCCGAGATGCCGCTCGCGCACTCGCCGTACGAGACTCCGAGGAATTACGGCTTCTACTTCGGACCCCAGTTCGGCCAGCGACCCGGTGTGTGGGTGATGGATCCGTGGGGACGGAAGCTCGAAGGCGCTCCCATCAGCGAGACCACGCGAGCGGAGCTGCTACGCTGGGGAACGAACGGCGTCGACGGACCGCGACCACAGACCGAAGGCGACGCTATCTCCCGCCAGCTCGACCGGGTCACGCTCGAGGATCACCTGATGGCGCGATACAGCATCAGTCGCGAGACGGTCCGGACGTTTCTCTCGCCGGTCGAAGGCGGAGGCTACGGTCTTGGTCCCGACGTGTTGTCGGCGTACTGCAACTACGCGATCGAGAACCAGTTTCCGGAAGACGGCGACGACACGCTCGGCGACCAGATGTTTCCCGACGGCAACGGTGGATTCGCGCGACTGATGGTGAAAACGCTGATCCCCGATGCCTTCGCCGGTCCGCGCACCGTCGACGCGGTATGGCAAGCCCGAGTCAACTTCCGCGCGCTCGATCGCGCCGGCCAGGCGACCCGGATCCGGTTGAATTCCACCGTCGTCCGCGTCGAGCACGCCGGCAATCCTACGAGCGCGCCGCACGTCGTCGTCACATACGCCAAGGGCAAGCAGCTCTACAATGTCAGCGCGCGCTCGGTCGTCGTAGCGGGCGGCAGCTGGACGGCCAAGCACATCGTGAATGACCTCCCTGCCGGCCATCGCGACGCGTACAGGCAGTTCTATCGATCGCCCTGCCTCATGGCGAACATCGCCGTTCGCAATTGGCGCTTTCTCTACAAGATGGGATTGTCCGGCTGCCGCTGGTTCGGCGGGCTCGGCGACTATCTCTCGGTGCGGAAGATGGCGCTCGTCGGCACCGAACCCCGCACCATCGGTCCGGACTCACCGACGGTGCTGACGATCAAGGTCCTCTTCGCGCAGCCCGGCCTCTCGATCGCCGAGCAGGGCAGCCGGGGGCGCGCGCAGCTGCTCGGCACCTCGTTTGCGCAGTACGAGCGGGCGTTCCGCGAGCAGCTCGCCGACATGTTCGCCCCCGGGGGATTCGATCCGCGCCGGGACATCGCCGGCATCATTCTCAATCGCTGGGGCCACGCGTACGTCAATCCGCAGCCGGGGTTTTTCTTCGGGATCAATGGCCAGCCGGCGCCGAGGGACATCCTGAGGAATCGTCCGCACGGGCGGATTGCGTTTGCGAATACGGATCTCGCCGGGGCCAGCGATCATCGGAACTCGATTCGCGAAGCGGATCGCGCGGTGCGGCAGCTGCTCGAGGTCTGAGTCCCCTAGCCCGTCACTTGCTCTCGTACAGCTTTGACGTGTCGGCTTTGGCGAGCTCAACCAGAAAGTCTGCGACCTTATCGGTCACCGCCTCGACGTAGCGCTTGCCTTTCTCGGCCGTCGCGGCGGCCGGATTTCCGGACCCGGTGTCCTCGGTGACTTGGCGCCAATTCCGCGGGGCCCACGCCCATCCCTCACGGAACGCCGAGATCTTGAATTTCCGCGCGGCGCCCGGACCAGCCTCGGACAGCGGGAGCACTAGATCCGGCGCGATGTGCTGCATCACGCTGGTCTCGAGCTCCGCCGCATGATCGCCGAGGTCGGTAAAAAAGCCTTTGGGATCCACGACTTTGTACCAGTTGACCGTGCACAGGAACAGCGAAACGTGCGGCTGGAGCTCGCGAATCATTTGGCGAAAGTCATTTGCTCCGTGTCCGTTGAAGATCACCAGTTTCGCAATTCCCTGCCCCGCGAGTGACATCGCGACGTCCCGCAGCACGAGCGCCTGCGTGCTGGGATTCATGTTGATGCACAACGGAATGTCGAGCTGGCCGGTATTCACGCCAAAGGGTACCACCGGTAACACGACCACTTTCGCGCCGCGCTTCCACGCCCGCTCCGCCGCGCGGGCGGCCAGCTCTTCGGCCTGGATGTTGTCCGTGGCGTACGGGAGGTGGAAATTATGCGCCTCGGTCGCGCCCCACGGCAGGATGGCGACCTCATAGCGCGTGTCGCGGACGGTTTTCCAGGTCAGCTCGTCGAGGATGTATGGCCGCATTGCGGCGACCTTAACGTCGGTAGTGCCCGCGCGCAATCGGCAGGCGGCCGCCCCGAAGAAATCGACTTCACCGGGGTTTCGACCGAGCACGAGCGCGCCGAACAGGGGACAATCAAGTTTGATCAGCCGTGGTGGCGGTGTCCAGCGGCCCCGCGATGCGGTGCCGGCGCGTTCTAAACGGGAACCGGCATTGGTTCTATAGCTGTGAACGTTGCCCGCTCAAAAAGTATTGATGCCATAACTCAATGCCGGAACGTCGAGGTAGCTTCAAGTGAAAGACAGAAAGGCCACAATGACCACGACATTGAAGGAAGTCTCGCTCCAGGCGAGCTTGCTATCGGACTACAGCCGAGTCCGGGCGTTCACGGAGTCGCTCGGCGAAGGGCTCGCCGCCGAGGATTACGTCGTCCAGTCGATGCCCGACGTCAGCCCGACCAAGTGGCACCTCGCGCACACGAGCTGGTTCTTCGAAGCATTCGTGTTGATGCCGCACCTGCCCCGATATCGCCCGCTCAACCCCGTCTATCACTATTTGTTCAACTCGTACTACGTCCAGGCGGGCGAGCGGCATTGCCGCGCCCAGCGCGGTTACCTCTCGCGTCCGACCGTGCGGGAAGTGATGGCGTATCGCAGTCACGTCGACCGCGCGATGGAGGACCTGCTCGGCGGCGAGTTCACGGCCGCCGTGAGCCAGTTGGTCACACTCGGCCTGCATCACGAGCAACAGCATCAGGAGTTGATGCTCACCGACATTAAGCACGTGTTCTCAGTGAATCCGCTGCGTCCCGTATATCGCACAGCCGGTCCAACACACCACGGAGTGGCCGCGCCGCTGCGCTGGATCGCGTTCGCAGGCGGCGTGCAGCACGTCGGGAACGAGGGGACCGGCTTCAGCTTCGACAACGAGACGCCGCGTCACCGCGAGTTCGTCGAGCCGTTCGAGATCGCGTCGCGGCTCGTGACGAACGGCGAGTATCTCGAGTTCATGGAGGCCGGCGCGTACCGGCGGCCCGAGCTGTGGCTTTCGGCGGGATGGGATGCGGTCCAGAAGAATGCATGGACGGAGCCGTTCTATTGGGAACAGCGCGACGGCGCGTGGCAGACCTTCACCCTGCATGGCATGCAGCCCGTCGCGGAGCACGAGCCGGTGTGTCACATCAGCTATTTCGAGGCCGACGCCTTCGCGCGCTGGCGGGGCGTGCGCCTGCCGACGGAGTTCGAGTGGGAGGTCGCTGCGCAAACCGTGCCGGTCGTGGGGAATTTCGTCGAATCGGAAGCATTGCACCCCCAAGGTGCCGAGTCGCGGGATGAGCTCCAGCAGATGTTCGGCGACGTGTGGGAGTGGACGCGCAGCCAGTACTCACCCTATCCCGGCTTCCAGGCCGCGCCCGGCGCCGTCGGCGAATACAACGGGAAATGGATGTGCAATCAGTTCGTTTTGCGCGGTGGGTCATGCGCCACGGCGCTCACGCATATTCGCCCCACCTATCGCAACTTCTTCCCGCCTGAGGTGACCTGGCAGTTCATGGGCATCCGCCTGGCCCGCGACGTCTCATGACCGGTCTCCGCCTTCAGACCGTTCCAGCTGCTGCGCCAGGCGATATCATCGCCGGACTGGCTGCCACTCCCAAGACCATTCCCTGCAAGTATTTCTACGATCACGCGGGAGCGGAGCTGTTCGAGCGGATTTGCACCCTCGACGAGTACTACCCGACACGCACCGAGACACACATTCTCGCGCGTCACGGCCGCGATATCGGCACGTGGGCGGGGAACGGAGCCCGCGTCGTCGAGTTCGGCAGCGGCAGCGGGCAAAAGACACGGCTCTTGTTGCGGCATCTGTCAGAGCCGCACGAGTACGTGCCGATCGACATCTGTGCGCCGCAGCTCTTGAGCAATGCACAATCTCTGCGCGAGTCGTTTCCGGGACTCGCGGTAAAGCCGGTGCACGCCGATTACATGAAAAGGCTCCAGCTTCCCGCAAATACCGGTGCGCGTCGGACGGCCGTGTTCTTTCCAGGCTCGACGATCGGTAACTTCGAGCCGCTGGAGGCGACGGCATTCCTCCATCGCGCCGCTGATCTCGCCGGTGCTGACGGGGGACTGCTGATCGGCGTGGACCTCAAAAAGGCGAAGCCGATTGTCGAGCGGGCCTACAACGATAGCGCGGGCGTTACCGCGGCATTCAACCGCAACGTCCTGCTGCACGTCAATGCGCTATGCGGGTCGGACTTCGATCCTTCGCGCTTCGAGCACGTAGCGTTTTACAATAGCGACGCAGGGCGTATCGAGATGCACTTGCGCAGCGTCACCAGTCAAATAGTCACACTCCGCGCCGTTCCAGAAGGGCCGCTCGCGATCCATCTGGACCGTGGTGAGCTGATCGGAACGGAACACTCTTACAAGTATCACATCGCAGAATTCCGCGACCTCGTGACGGCAGCAGGCTTTGTCTCGCGACACACCTGGGTGGATGACCGGCGGTGGTTCAGCGTCCATGCGTTTGACGTAAATCGCCACTAGCGGTGCCGCGCGAACGACTCCTGGATCGCGACCGGTCGCTCGAGGCTTTCGTCCCACGATCCGAGTTTGGACGCGATGTCGTAGGTCGCTTGCAGAAACTCGAGCGCCACCGCGTCTGGATTCTCGGTCCTGATGACGTCCGCGTGAGGCAGGATCCACTCGCGCATCGCCGTGTCATAGCGCGCGCCAGACGGCCGAATGGGCGCCTGGGCGCAGCCGGCCGGTTCCGGGTAGGCATACGCGTAAAACGCCGGCTCATCGACCGGGGTGCCGGGCGTCCCCGGCCACCAGCCGCCGCTGATGCATTCGTGCGAATACGCCTCGCGCGTGACAAAATCGGCCAGGTGCGGGATGCCGCCCGGATGTGTTGTCGCGGGACGACCCGAGAACCGGGTGCACGCCATGTCGAAACCGCCCCACCAAAAGTGCGACGGACTCGACTTGCCTATGAACCGCGACCGAAAGCTCTTCAGCACGCGGTCCACCTGTACCAACACCTTGAAGAATCGCTCGACGGCATCCCGGTCGTACGCCGCGTGGCCGCGATCGTCCGTGAACCGAATCGCCTCGGCCATCTCTTGCGAGACCGGCCAGATGTGGACGTCGATCTCGAGCGAGCGCAGCAGCGCCTGATAATCGTGATAGAAATCCGCAATGGACTGCGGAACGAGCGGCAGAGTGCGGATCTCCCCCTCAGCGGTGCGAAAGACCAGGGCGTGGGCCATGAAGTCGAATTCGATTTCCAGGGTACGGTCGCCGTACGGCATCGGCGAGGTACTCAGGCCGCGCGCGGTGACGTACTGGGCAACCTGCCACCAATGATTCTGCATCGGAGCCAAGGCGAGACGGGTCTTGCCGACGATCTGCGCCCGCAGGTGCAGCGCGGTCTGTGTCTGGTGCCAGTCGTGCAATGGCAGTGGCAGCCAGTCGGTGCGCTGCGCCTGAGTCATTGGAAACGTCGGTAGCATGGCGAGCTCCTTCGGTTGCCCGATACTTACTCGACTTTCGGCGCGGCGGGAATCGGCCGCCTGGCAGGAGAAGTGAGTCGGCTTGGTCACTTGCATTGTAACTGCCAAAGACGCCAATCTTGCCTCCAATGCGCGAGCCCCCCGTGACAGCCAAACGAGAGGCGATTCGTGTCCTGGTCTTCTCGGCCTCGCTCCGTGCCGAGTCGCTCAACACCCGGCTCGCCAAACTCGCTGCCCGTGTCATCGAGGATCACGGCGGCACGATCGATCTCGCGGCCATGAGCGAGTTCGATTGCCCCTCCTACAACCAGGATGCCCAGGCGACCGGCTTCCCGCCCGGCGCCGAGCAATTCCGCAGCCGGCTCGAGGACGTCGACGCGTTCGTGATTGCATCGCCCGAGTACAATGGCTCGTTTCCCGGCGTCCTGAAGAACGCGATCGACTGGGTGTCGCGGTACAAGCCGCAACCGTTCAACGCGAAACAGGGGATGCTGATCTCGGCGTCCCCGTCGGTGGTCGGCGGCAACCGCGGCCTTTGGGCCCTGCGCGTGCCGCTCGAGCATCTCGGCGCGCGCGTATACCCGGACATGTTTTCACTCGCCCAGGCCCACCAGGCATTCTCCCCTGACGGCAAGATCGCCAATCACACACTGGCGGATCGGTTCGACAAGACGTTCGTCGGATTCCTCGATCTGGTCGAAGCCGCCAAGCACTATCCGTGCGCCAAGAAGGCCTGGATCGAGTTTCTGGGAGAGCATCCCAACCCGGCAATCGATCGCGTCGAGTAGGCTTGACGCGCTCATCCGCATCCCGTCTCTTCGAGTCCGGTCAATCACTCATCCGTGGCTCGGAGGCATCGATGCAGCGCACCTTGTGGGCTCTCCTGTCGCTCGCGCTGGCAGCCGCTCCGCTGCCGGCTCAAGGCGGGGGGGGGCTCCGCGACAAAATCTCCCAACTCTTCATCTTCTCGAGCGGGAAGGACCCGCTGTTTCTGGGAGGCACGGCCGGCTCCGATTCGGCCACCGCGCTGCATGCCGATCACTTCGTTCCGTCCGCTAATGCCGATAACGGCACGCTCATTTCGTTCATCAGCTCGGCGATCAGCCAGAACGCCGGGAACCTCCCCGTCAGCGCCACCAGCGGCGGCTCGACCTTCCGGTTCGAAGCGGGGGTCCCGGTTCCGACCTCAGGGTCGCCGGGTGCCGTGTTCGGCGAGCGCGCCACCACGCTGGGCCGCGGCCGCGTGTTCGTCGGCGCCAACATCAATCGCTTGCATTTCGAGACGCTACGCGGCGTGAACCTGCACGACATCGAAATGACGTTCACACACGAGAACGTGACGGGCCCGGCCTGCGACAGCATCGTGGGGTCGTCGTGCGCGCCCTACGGCGTTCCGACGCACGAAAACGACGTGATCGACCTGCGGCTGACGCTCGATCTCGACATGACCGTTACGTCGTTCTTCGTGACCTTCGGCCTGCTCGACCGCGTGGACATCGGCGTCGTGCTGCCGATCGTCTCGACGTCCCTGCGAGGCAACAGCTTCGCGCAGATCGTGCCGTTCGGCGGCACGACGGCTCAGCATTTCTTCGGCGGCACGCCGGCGAACCCCGAGCTCTCGACGTCTCGCTTCGTGGAAGGATCCGCCACCGGTATCGGCGACATCGCTACGCGGGTCAAGGTCCATCTGATGCGCTCGGAGCGGACCAACTTCTCCGTGCTGGGCGACGTGCGCTTCGCGACCGGGAGCGCTGACGACCTCCTCGGCTCGGGCCATATCGCGGCCCGTGGTCTCGGCATCCTGTCGGCGCGGTTCGGCGCATTCTCACCGCATGCCAACATCGGATATTTGTTTCGCGGCGGGAGTACGCAGAACAGCGCGGTGCTTGCGACGGTTGGATTCGATCACGTCATGGCGCCCTGGGCGGCGATCGCGGTCGACCTGGTCTCGGAGCTTCAGGTGGGTGAAAGCAAGCTGCGGCTGCCGGGCACGGTCACCTACGACCTGCCGTTCCGTCGCACTGTCGAGCCGACGAACATTCCCACCGAACGCGACGATGTGGTCAATGGATCGTTCGGCTTCAAGTTCGTGACGCACTCAGGCATCACGCTCGTGGCGAACACGCTCTGGCCGTTGAATCGGGGCGGGCTGCGGCCGAACGTCCTCTGGACCGCCGGCCTGGAATACAATTTCTAGACCTCTAGCGGATCGCGGTAATTCGCCAACCGTTCGCCTCGTGGGCCAACGTCGCGCGGAACGTCACGGGCCGTCGCTCGGCGCGCCCGGTGCTGGCGTTGTCGTACTCGTACACGCCGCTGACGGTCGCATCGGCCGAGGCGCCCCCCGCGGCGACACTCAGGCTGGCGATGCCGAGTGTGGCTTTGAGATTGCGCACACGGTCGAAGAACGTCTGCCAACTCCCCTGCTGCGCCATTGTCATCCCGGGATACTTGTGCCGTAGCTGCTCGATATCCCGCGACTCCAACGCGGTCGCGTAATCAGCAATCACTTTCTGAATATCCGGCCGTGGGTCGGATGCCACGGGCGGGGGCGCGGGCAGTGGGGGGGGCGCCGGCGGCGGAGCCTCGGCGACCCGGCGCGGCGCTGTGTCGCGAGCGCCGCGCGAGAGCGCGCCGCGCTCGGCGTCCGCCCACAGCGATGCCGCCGTCGCGTACTGCATCATCGCGTCCGACACGCGCCGCGCTGAAGCCAGCGACTCGGCGCTCGCGAACGCCGCGTGGCCTCCGCCGAGATCGGCGGGTGCCGCGCCCGCCAACGCCGCCCGCTGCTGCGCCCTCAGCGCGCTCGCACGGAGCGAGCCAATCAGGCTGTCATCGCGCTGCGCGGCGCGACGCGCGAGCGAGTCACCGGCCGGATGGCGCGCGGTGATCGGCGCGCGGCGCGGCGGCGTCTGAGTGGGCGGCGCCGGGGGTGGCGGCTGAGGAGACACCGCGCGGCTCGAGTCGGGGCGCGTGGCGACGGCCGGCGCCGAATCCCTGATCGCCGGATTGGGCAGCCCAGCCTGTTTCGCTCGCGGCGACCACGGCGATGCCCACCACAGTCCCAGCGCAACGACAGCGGTTGTCGCGGCAATCGCGGGCCAGACCCAGCGCCGCGGGCGCGCAGTGATGCGCGTGCGAACGCGTGACAACGCAATCGGACTCGTCGGCGTTTTCGGGCCGGCGTGCTGCGCGGTGCCGCGCGCCAGCGTGATCATCTCGCGCCGGATCGGATCGTCGTGTCGCAGCGACGGGCGGCCGCACACCGCCACGACGTCGTCCATGCTGGCCCAGCGACGTGCCGGATCCTTCTCCAGCATCCGCATGACCGCATCCGCCAGATTGGGGGGACAGTCGGGGCGCAGGTCCGTCACCGGACGCGGCTTCTGATTGAAGTGCGCGTACATGACGGACATGATCGAGTCGTCCTGAAACGGCAGCGTCCCCGTCAGCATCTCGTACGCCACGACGCCAAGTGAGTACTGGTCCGACGCACCGGTCAGCTCTTCCGTGGCGCACTGTTCGGGGCTCATGTAGGTGGGCGTGCCCACGGTCACGCCGGTCACGGTGAGTCCTTGCGCCTGCACCACCTTTGCGATGCCGAAGTCGGTGACGACGGCCCATCCTTCCTCGTCCAACATGATGTTCGCGGACTTGATGTCGCGGTGGATGACGCCGTGGCGATGCGCGTATCCGAGCGCGTCGCCCACCTGTGCGAGGATGGCCTGTGTCATCGCCAGAGGCAGTGGGCCAACGTCCCGGACGACGTGGTCCAGCGACCGTCCCTGCACATGCTTCATGACGAAATAGAGAACCTGATCGCTCTCCTTGACCGCGTAGATCGGGATGATGTGCGGATGGCTGAGCGCGGCGGCGGTGCGCGCCTCACGCTTGAAGCGCTCGACCATCCCTTCGCCCATGAGCAGCAGGGCTGGCGCCAACACCTTGATGGCGACCTTGCGGTCGAGGGCCAGGTCGTGCGCGAGGTAGACCGTGGCCATGCCCCCACGCCCCACTTCGACCAGGATCTCGTACTGTCCCAGGGTCGCCCGCCGGAGCGCCGCGAGCTGCGCCTCCGCGGCGTCGGGGCGCACTTCTATGTTGGCTCCGGTCGGCGTGGCGAGCGTTGGTCCGGACCAGGGTCGCTGGACGGGTATGCCGGTACCGCAACGCGGGCAGAACGACGCCCCGGGGGCGAGGCTCGCCCCGCAGCGCTGACAGGCAGACGGTGGATTGGGAGTCATTCCAGCCGCAGAAGATACAGCAATACCGACCCCTTGTGCAGCAAAAACGCCCTAAGACCCTGCCTGCGAGGCCAGCATGGCGCGCCGCGCAAGGAGGTAGTAGGTCACCGCCACCAGGGGTTTTCATCCGCTCCATGGCAACACGCGACGGGCTCGACTGCTTGCGGTGGCCAGTTCCAATCCACGCATGACGTCGAGCGACCACTCCGGCGTCACGGCGAGCTCCGCTGTTCCGAGCATGGCATCGCGCACATTCTCATAGTAGCGCGTGAAACTGGAGCGCAGCGTAGGAACCGTTCGCGTTTCGTTAGGCGTAATCAGCTTGCCGTACAACTCCGGCGGCTCCGTATCCCAGTCCGGCTCGTCGGGTGTCCGGCCCTCTTTCAAGGCCGCTTCCTGCGGGTCCATGCTGTATTTAATGAAGGAGCCCTTCATCCCATGCACGGTCCAGGTGGGCCCCACCGGAGGCGCCAGCATCGATGCGCGTAAGACCGCCCGCGCATGCGGGTAGTACAGCGTGACGTCGAAGGCGTCGTCGACGACGGCGTCCGGACGCTCGATGCGGATGTCGGCGCCGATCGCGTCCGGAACGCCGAACAACAGCAACGCCTGATCGAACAGGTGCGGTCCGATGTCGAACCACACGCCGGATCCCGGCAGCGGTTCCTCACGCCAGGCATTCGGCTTCTGCTCCGGACGGAACCGATCGAAATGCGATTCGAACAGCACGACGTGGCCGAGCGCACCTTCCGACACCACCTGCTGGACGGTCGCGAAATCGCCGGTGTAGCGGCGATCCTGGTACACGGTGACGATGCGCTGCTGTTTCTTGGCGATCTGGACCAAATCCTGTGCGTCGGCGAGGGTCGGCGCGAACGGTTTGTCGACGACGACGTGACGGCCGGCGAGCAGACATTGCTTGGCGATCGGATGATGGGACGTGTTCGGCGTCGCGACCACGACGAGATCGATCTTGCGTGTCAGCAACTCGTCAACGCTTCGGACGAATTCCACATCCGCATAGCGCTGGTCGGGGGGACCATGCCGCTGCACAATCGTCGTAAGGAGGAAGCCGTCCACCGCGCGGATAACCGGCGCGTGGAACACCTTCCCGGCGAAACCGAAACCGACGAGGCCGACGTTGAGCGTCGTCGTCAGCCCTTCGGCTGCGGGACGATCCGCAGGTACGGCTTGGGAGCCTTCCACCCCTTCGGGTAGACCTTCTTCGCGTCTTCATCCGAGACCGAGCCCGCGATGATGACGTCGTCGCCCTGCTTCCAGTTGACCGGGGTCGAGACCTTGTGCTTCGCCGTCAGCTGCAACGAGTCGATCACGCGCAGCACTTCGTCGAAGTTGCGGCCCGTCGTCATCGGGTAGACGATGATGAGCTTGATCTTCTTGTCGGGGCCGATGACGAACACGTTGCGCACCGTCTGGTTGTCGGCCGCGGTCCGTCCGTCGCACGTGCCTTCGAGATTCGCGGGCAGCATCCCATACAGCTTGGACACCTTGAGATCGGTGTCGCCGATCATCGGGTAGTTCGGCGCGAACCCTTGCGTCTCTTTGATGTCGTTCGACCAGCGGGCGTGATTTTCCACCGGGTCGACGCTCAGACCGACGATCTTCGTGCGCCGCTTGTCGAATTCGGGCTTGAGCTTGGCCATGTAGCCGAGCTCGGTGGTGCAGACCGGAGTGAAATCCTTGGGATGCGAAAACAACACGGCCCACGAATCGCCGATCCAGTCGTGGAAGCGCATGCGGCCTTCGGTGGTTTGAGCTTCGAAATCCGGGGCGATATCGCCGAGCTGGAGCGCCATGGAGTACCTCGAGGAGTTGGTCGCGGACTCCCTGAACCTACGCCGAGACAGGCGATCCGCTAGAATCAGTCGCTCGTCATGATCCCGACGAGGCCGACGTTGAGCATGCGACAGATTGTACAGCGAAAACCCGGCGCCCGTCAGCGATGTCGCTAACGGCTCAACCAGAAGTTGACCTTCACCAGGAACACGTTCGTCGGTCGATCACGAAACAGATCGGTGGCCAGATCGCGCTGCATGTCGAAGCTGCCGTCGTAGGGCACGTAGCCGGAACGACTCTGCGTCCACACGAGAAACATGGTCGAGCCGGGCCGATACTCCCAGCGCGCCACAGCCTTCACGTTGAACGCCCGTGTCCGAAAGTCGGGGCGATACAGCGCGAACTCAGAGGCCGGGCCCGCACCGTCGGGATCAACACCGAGGCAACGATTTGGACCGGCGCTGCCGCATACCGTGGTGTCTCCCGGCGTGACGGTCGAGCCGTTATCGCGGCCGTATTGATCGAACGAGTAAGTCCGCCGCGCCCGCAACTCCTTGTAGCTCTCATACGCGCCCGAGAACGTGAACGGCTGCGCGTACAGCTCGAAGCTGAGCACGGGCGAGAAGGTGGCGTTTGCGCGCAGTGTCAGGTACGCGCTGCGCTGGCGGAGCTCGGCGAAGACGTACCGGCGACCCAGCGTGGCCGCAACCGTGCTGTCGGTCACCCGGGTCACATATTGCGCCGAGCTGCGTCCGGTCAGGTAACCCGGTCCCAGGCTTAGGAAGAGAGCGGCACTGGGTCGCAGCGTGAGCTGTGGCAGCACATTCACCAACCAGCCACCCGCATCGTCACCGGAGTACGACAGGAACGCGTATCCGCTCGCGTGCTTGCGCGTGTCGGTGGTCAGCGCGCCACTGCCGTACCAGGCCCGCGGCGTTGCGGCGAGCGGTCCGCCGCGGGTCAGTCGGTCGTCGAGCACTGGCATCTCGTACTTCGCGGTCCAGTTCACCGTCCAGAAGTTGCGCAGCTGGACATATCCGAAACCACCCAGGTCGCGCTGGATCGCGTCGCCATCGTAATTCCAGCTCGGACCGAACGTGACGTAAGCATACCCCTGGCGGAACCATCGGCCCGGCTTGGTCCAGCGCCGGCCGAGTGCGGCGGCGGCGGAGATCAAGTCCACGCGCTTCTGGAAGCCGAGGTCGTTCACTTCGAATCCCGGCGTCGTCGTGCTGGCTGCGAGTCCCCAGCGCCAGGTCCCCGCCACCTTGTTGAGATACAGGTCGGCGGTGACCCCGGTGAGCGAAGTTCGCGTCGGATCGTAGCGGAATGCTTGCGCGTCGGGGCGCGTGTAGTAGCGGTTGGACGAGCGCTGCGCGCGCTGGATCGCCAGCGTGTCGCCCGCGAGAAACGAGCCTCCCACACTCGCAGCCAGCGAATACGTATTCCGGCCCCAACGGTGGAAGAAGTCTACGCCGCCCCCATAGGCCGCGGTGGGGAGTTGGTCGAAGACGGGCGCGTCGAGACGGCGGTTCGCAGCCGTGCCGAGCGCTCCGATCGTCGTGTTCCCGTCGGCGGAGGTGTGCTTCATGCGGCCCACGAAGTAGTTCGTCAGCGGCTCGACGGGATCGCTGTAGCGGGCACCGCTCGCGGCGTCGAAGACGGTCGCGCGCTCGCGTTCGGTCAATGCCTCGAGGACGCCCACGGACCAGCCGGTGGCAGTCCGCCCGCTGAGCTTCGCCGCGCCGAGAATCGTCGTGCTCGCCGGCATGTCCGTGTAGTCGCCGGAGGACGTGGGCTCGACCTGTGGTTCGCGGCCGATCCGGCGCGAGTAAAAGAAGAGCGGCGTGCCGCTGAAGTGACTGACGCCCCCCCCGTCGCCGCCGAACTCGAAAATCTCGGCGCCCTCGACGAAGAAGGGGCGATGCTCATCGAAGAAGTCTTCGAACGCCGTGAGGTTCACCTTCGCCGGGTCGAGCTCGACCTGGCCGAAGTCCGGATTTACCGAGGCGTCCAACGTGAGACTCGAGGTGACGCCGTACTTCACGTCTCCGCCGGCGTTGTGGAAGTAGCTGGCTTTGCCGTCGAACGGGTTGTCGAGGGCCTCGGGCTCATGATAGGTGCCACGGGCGACCGCGTAGGGCACGAGTTCGAGCCGCTTCGGCGGCACGAGATTGCGCAAGCCGACAAGGTGAGCGAAGCGCGACACGACGCCGTTCTCGTTCTTCCCGACGAACGGAAACATGGCGAGTTCGTTCTTGCGCTCGATCCAGCGGGCGAAACGCACGCCCCAGACTTGCTCCGCCGCCGCGGAGAACCGCAATTGGGAGAACGGGATCCGGATCTCGACGGTCCAGCCGAGTGAGTCGATGGCGGTCGCCGCTTGCCAGACCGGGTCCCAGGAGTCATCGGAGAACTCACCGTCACCGCCCAGGAGGACGTCCTTTTTCGCGCCTGCGGGGTTGACGATGAATTCGAAGGCGGTGCGGTGATCGTGATAGCTGTCCAGAAAGAGCCGGAACTCATCGCTGTGCGTGGACGCATCGCGCCGCGCCAGTCGGCTGATGATGCGGCGCGGCGCGGAGTCGAACAGGCGCGCCCCCACGTAGACAGCGTCGGCATCGTATAGCACCCGTACCTCGGTCGACTCCGACGCGGCAGCGCCCTCGTCGGGGTCGATCTGGAGGAACGCCGTCACGGGCGTCGCGAGGGCCCAGTCCGGATCGTCGAGGCGGCCGTCCACGGCGGGCGCCCGAACGAGCCGGACCGCGGTCACCGCGGGTGCGCCGGGCGGGCTGACGGCAGCCGCCTGCAACAGCACGGCACAAATCGCGTGGAGCACGGCGATCAGCGCGACATCAGTCGCAAAGCCTCGTCCACCATGAACGAAGCCAGATCGGGAATCTGTTTGTCGAGATCGCGCCGGGCCCAGCTCAGGTATGCCAGGGCACGGTAGAGCCGCAGGTTCGTCAGCGCGCCCGGCGGCCCCGAGGCGGTGTACGCCTCGACGAAGGCATCGGGGACGGCGTCCAGCGCGTGCCGGTCGCAGAGCAACTGGATCGCCCGGCGCTGCAGCGCGACCAGGAACCCGGCGACGTCCCGGCTCGGATCCGCCGCGTCGTGCTCGTCCAGGTCGATGACCACCGTGCGCCGGCCGCTGAAGAAGACGTGGTCCGGGATGTACCTACCGTGCCCAGCGCACGGCACCACGACCGGGGCGAGCGCGACGACCTCTTCGAGCTGCGCGAGCAACGCCTCGGCTTTCTGGCGCAGACGGGCCATGCGGGCCGTCGCTTGACGGTGGTGCGCCAGTTTCGCCGCAAGGTCGTACCCGCGCTCCGGGCGCCGGGCGGTGCGATGGAATCGGCCAAGCCACTCGCCGCATCGCTCGGCCGCTGCGGTCCAGTCGGCGGACCTCCCGGTGCGGATTACGTCGTTCAGCGACGAGCCCTCGACCTTCTCTTCGAGGCGCACGCGCAGCGCGGGCAGCCAGCCGAAGGGGGTGGGAACCGAATTGTCTGACGCTGTCCCGAAGCCGTCCCTGCTCAACCGCCGCATGGTGTCGAACACATCCGCGCGGTCGTCCGCGTAGATCTTACCGATCAGTTCGTGCTGGTCGGTCGGTGAATTCACGACGATGGCGACCGTGCAGCGATTTGGGCGGCTCCGAATGAGCTGGATGCGCGTCTCCTGCGTTGCGCCCGAGTGCCATTCCGAGACGCACAACCGTTCGAGCGCTTCGCGGAATTCTTCCCGCTCCAATGTGGCCATGAGATCCGACGCGATTGCGAGCGTCATGTGTGCTCCTCACGCTTCCCTAGAAGCGCAGCAAGTAGCTTGCCTTGACGAAGAACTGTCGGCCGACGGACATGGAGGGGGAGCGGCTGGGCGCGAGGTCGCGCGGCGGCCCCGGGAGGATCTGCAGGTTTTCGTAGCGATCCGTGTACCCCACGTACAATGCCGTCCCCGGGTGCGCGAGGTACGTGAGGAGGAGATCGACGCCCCACTTCCGCTGCCGGCCGTCCTCGGCGGAGAGCGTGGTATCGGCGTCGCTTGCCGTCCAGTCCACGATCGCCCGGAGCGAAAACAGGGGCGTAAACTGGTAATTGAGCTTCTCCCGGAACTGCGTCTCGCCGACGATGCGGGAGCCGGCCGAGGTCCGAAGCCCGACATAGTTGTAGGACTGGTCGAGGCGAAGCTGCGACGTGGGATGGAGGGTGACTTTCACTACCGCTTGGCGCGCGCGCGCGAGGGAGGGCGCGACGCCAGCCGCCGGCTCGTGGTTCACCGCGGTGCCCCAGATGTAGGATGCGGTCAACCCGAGCCACTTCACCCACTCGCTGCCGACCTCCGCCTCCGTGGCCTCGGGGCGGAACCCTGTTCCCTCGAACAGCTCGAATGACTGGTGCCGGTTGAGCAGGACCTTGGAGTGGCCCCGGAGCTGCATCACGAACTGCGCCTTCGCGTCCCGATCGAGCAGCTGGCCTGTCTCGTGATCCCAATAGGCGTCCACAGACACGGCGGGCCCCAACGTCGTCACCGGGCCGCTCTTCAGCCGGACGGTGTAGTCCGCCTCTTGCTCAGTCCGCCGGAAACCGACCCGATTCACAAACCCCAGCGGCGCCGAAAAAGCAGGGCCGAACTCCTGGTAGATCCCTTTATAATCGAAAGGACGGCTGTTGAACGACACCTCGCCCAGCGCACCCCAGTCGCCGGACCGTGTGCCGTCCTGCTGGACGGACTCGCTGCGCATGAGCTGCGCGTTCACGCGCCAGTACTTCCCCGCCCGCCACCGTCCGTCGGCCGAGAACATGCGGTCTGCTTTCGCACTTTGGAGGAATTCGCGGTCGGTCGCCAGTAGGCCGACCGTGGACTCCTTGCCCAGCTCGCGCTGCAGGCGGGCCGCCCCGATCCAGGCGTCCCGACCGGCGTCAGGGTCCCCGGAGGGCAGGGGCGCGCGGTCGTTCATGGCGAACGCCCCCATCGCCCAGCCGCTCGCCTTGCCCGTCAACCGCAGCCCTGCGGCGGGATCGACGATGCGCCGTGAGAACAACAACGTCACGGGCGTTTGGAAGAAGCCCGCGTTTTCCAGGAAGAACGGCCGCTTCTCGGAAAAGAACACCTCGAAGCGCTGGTTGAGCGTCACTTGAGGATCGTCGGTCTCGACCTGACTGAAGTCGGGGTTCGCCGTCGCATCGAGCGTGTACGCGTCGTGCAGAATCAGCTTGGCATCCGCGCCGATGCGCTCGTCGCCTTGCGTCACGTGTCCCGGAATGCCTTCGTCAAGGATTCGCGCACCGGCGAGGACCGAGTACGGGTTCACCTGCACGTTTCGTCCGGGAGAGATCCCGGCCAACCCCTCCAGCATGCCGAGCTGGGAAACGAAACCGCGTCTGCCCTTGGTGATGTGGGGCCAATACGACCGCTCGTTCTCCCGCCGGATTGCCCGCCCGAGGGCGATCCCCCAGGTCTGCACCGAGTCGTTCGAGAACCGGAGGCTGCGGAACGGGATCGCCATCCGCACTACATAGCCGGAGTCGGTCATGCGGCCCTCAGAACTCCACACGGCGTCGAAGCTCAGATCCTCGCTCTGGCCGTCAGTCAAGATGCCGTCCTGCTGGACGCCGAACGGGTTGACCGCGAACCGGAAGGCGCGCTTGCGATCGTGGAACGTGTCGAGGTAGACCATCACGTGGTCGTCGTGGCTGATGTCGTCCCGCGGCGCGACGTTGGCCCGCACCTTCGCGGGATCGTCCCAGCAAACGAACACCACATAGAGGTTCACGTCATCGTAGCTCAGGTACGCGGTGGTCCGTTCGCTCACCGGAATGCCGTCGCCGGGCTCGTGCTGGCGAAAGTCGGTGACCGCGGCGCTGTCGGCGCCGGCGGAACCGGCCAGAAAGGCTTCGAGACGCGGCGCCTCGGTCACGCGCCGAATCACGAAGGTCGGCGCCGCTGGCGCGCCGAGATGCGCGGTTGACGTCTGCGCGCGCAGGGGCGTGCCGCGCGCGACTATTGACAGCAGCACCAGCAGCAGGGCCACGCGGGATTGGATCATCGTCATCGCGTCCTCCTCTGAGCTTATCGGTCGAGCGCCAGGAACCAGCGCTCGACCTCCGCGAGTTCCGGAAATCCCCACGCCGCGCGCTCCTGGAGCAGCGCGACGGCCGGCCAGATCACGCGGTTGGCGTATCGCGCGCGCTCGGCGGTATCGAAGAGCAGCGCGAGGTCCTCCGGCGAGCCGAGCTCCCATCCCCCGCGCGCCGCGGCGTCCCGGTAGCAGCCCAGAATCCCGGGTCGTAGCTCCGCGGGGAAGCGGAACAAGAACGTCGAGAGGTCATAGCTGAACGGCCCCACGTCCACGCGATCCCAGTCGACGAGGCGCAGCTGCGGCCGTTCGGCGGTCCCTTTCACGAACATGTTGATGGTCCACAGATCGCCGTGCAGCAGCGTGTCCGGACCGGCCGCCCGCTCGAACACGGCGGCCCGGCGCGGCGCGTCCGCGAGCAGCGCCCGCAAGCGGGCGAGCAGTCGCTCCGGGAGCCCGGCGTGGGACGACGGGGACTGGATGCCCGCGCCGAGGAGCGCCTCGAGCGCGGCGATCGCGTCGCGCACGTTGGTCGTGAAGTACTGGAGGCCCAGGCCTGGGCCGAAGCGGCGCACGTCCGGCAGCACAGCGTGACGAGCGGCGCGAGCGTGGAGCTCCGCGACTTGTCGCGCGGCAACCTCCACCAGCTCCGGCGCGGGCCGGACGGCAAGGGTATCGTCACCCAGGTCCTCGTGAATGTGCCACACGACTTCGCCGCGCCGGTCGGCCACCATGCCGAGCAGCCGCGGGCAGGCGTGCTCCAGCCCGAGGGCGGGCAGCCACCGCGTGGCCAACAGGCGGGTACGCTGCGCGACGGCCGGCTCCATGCGCTTGACCACCACCGAGCTCCACGGCGCGCGCGCGTCGAACTGCAGCCGGTACACCTTTGCCTTGAGCGGCTGCACGCTCGTCACGCGATCGGTGGGATCGGCGTCGTGCAGGAGGACACGGAGCCCCTGCCACAGCTCGGTCCACGCTGGCTCTCTGCGCGGATTCGGGACGTCCACTGCTGCGCCTCGGGGGCGAGGCTCGACCAGGGTCACGCGGCGCTCCTCGCCTGGCGCCCGAGCGCCCGCTCCAAGACGCTGGCGACGACTCGCCGGGCATCGAAATGCTCCTCGACCAGCGCTCGCGCCGCTCGCCCTTGCCGCTCGTAATCGGCCTCGGCCGTCGCAAGCGCCCGCACGGCTTCGTCCATGTTCCGAAAGCGGAACAGACCATGTGCGTCCGGCAGGAACCGGCTGGTGCCGGTGTACTGCACGACGGCGGGTTTGCCGCTGGCGAGGTAGCACAGCGTGCGATCGCTCACCCACGCGGTCTCGAGCGAGATGTAGGCCGGCTTGGCGCAGCTGAACTCACCGCGCGACCGCTGTACGTACGTCCGGTACGCGTCCGGCGTCGCGGTCACGTCCCACGCCTCCCGCAGGCGCCAGCCCTTCGGCTCCAGCAGGCGGCGGTATTCCTCGTGAAACTCTGCGAGGCACACCGCGAGCTCGAGGGAGACGGGCGTGCACCGCGGCAAATCCTGGTATTCGAGAAACGAGGCGCGTTTCTCGTTGCTGAACGTGATGCCGTTGAACTCGAACGTTCCGCCCCACCAGTGCGCCACGGTCGTATATGGAGGGGGCGCGGCGCCGCCGAGCGCCTCGGGGACCCGCGGCCACTCGGGGAGGTAGACGGGCGGGACCGTGTGCACCCACGTACGGCCGCCGTCGGGGAACCGCCCGGCAGGCGTCCCGACGGTTTCGCCAATGGTGAAATAGAGATCGTGTCGCGCAAGCTGGACGGCGCCGGTCGTCATCCAGATCTGGAGCAACCCCGGGTCGGTATCGATAAACGCTGTGCGCCGGAATCGCCCGACGACGCCGGCGGGGGCCGAGTGCCACAGGTTGAGAAGCAGGTCCGCCTCGGCGGCAGCGTTCAGGTCCAGACAGCCCTGCGCGACCTCGTCAGGAACGGTCCCACCGCCGATCGCGTACAGCGCGAGCGTGTCCGCTAGGCCGAATGACGCCAAGCGCGCCTTGAGCGCCGCGACGCACTCCCGCGGAGGTCCGCCGCGCCGGCGCCGGCGGCCCGCGGGCGACCTGTCGCGCTCGTCGACATCCAACCCCTCGAGCCAGATGACACGGCAGCCGAGCGCGCGCAGTGCGAGCGCCCAGTGGAGGTACACCCAGAGGTGACCGCCACCATTGGGGTAGGCGACCGTGTTTGCCGGTGCCACGCAGACCGTGAGGCTCACGCGACCCCGCTCCCCGTCGGCTGGGTGCTCAACGCCGCGTTCAGCGCGGCCTCAAGCACGCGGCGCGCGTCGAAATGCGTTTCCGCAATGTCGCGGGCCGCCCGGCATTGGCGACGGTAGTCGCGGTTGATCGTCTCGAGCGCGTGGGCGGCCTCCGCCAGCGAGCGAAAGCGGAACATGCCCTCGCCGTCCGGCAGGAACACGCTCGCGCCCGTGTGCTGCACGACGGCGGGCTTGCCGCTCGCCAGGTAGGCCACCGTCCTATCGCTGACCCAGGCATTCTGGAATGCCATGCACGACGGCTTTGCCGCACTGAACTCCCCGCGCGACTGCCGGATGTAGGCGGCGTAGGCTGTGGGGCTGCCCGTGACATCCCGCGAGTCCCGCACGCGCCAGCCCTGCCGTTCGAGGAGGGCCCGGTCCTGCGCGTCTTTCTCCGCCTGCTTGGGCCGCGCCTGACCCGCGGGATCGCGGTCCAATAGATAGAGCGCCAACTCGAGGGGCTGGCTCGTGTGGCGTGGCAGATCCGCGAAGTCAAGAAAGGAGATCCGCTTTGTGTTATCGACAAGGACGGTCTGTCCGTTCCGCTGCACCTTCAGCCAGCTCGCCGACGACCAACTGGAAACAGTCGTGAAGGCCTCGGCGCCCGGCTCGTACGTGAACGGCCAGAGGTCGAGACAGACGGGAGGCCGGATGTGCATCCACTGCAGGCCGCAGTCGGAAAAAAGCGTAGCCGGTGTTCCGACCGTCTCGCCCGTCGTCAGATAGCAATCGTGCGGCGGAACGTCGAGCTCTCCGGTGCTCATCCAGAACTGCAGCAAGCCGGGGTCGATGTCCACGAGCGCTGTGCGTCGCGCGCAGCCGAGCAGGTGTGGGTCGATGGCGTAATGGAAGTTCAGCAGGACATCCGCCCGCCGCAGCAGCGCCTCTGCCTCGGGCCGCGTGGAGTCGACGAAGCGTAGCTCGCCTTCGACGGCCTCGTACAGCAGCGTGTGGCCCTCGAACCCAAACTGCTTCATCCGGTCCTGGAACGTCGCGATGACGTACGCCCGCCGATCCGGATCACGGACCGGACGGAGCTGCTCGAGCCAGTAGACGTCGCAGCCCAACTGCCGCAGCCCCAAAGCGTATTGCAGGTACACCCAGAAGTGGCCGCCGCCGTCAGGGAAACTGGCGACCTTGTTCACCGACAGAGCGACGGCGGTCATGGCGCCTCCACCATCACCGCGTCCGCCCGCTGGGGCAGGTCGCGGAACCCGATCAGCGTGATCCCCCGCTCGAGGATCGCCCGTCGCAGGGCGGGGTCGCACAGTGTCCGTAGCTCGATCTCGCGTTCCGCGCGATAGCTCGAGCGGAATCCCGCATCGATATAACCCGGGTGACACGACAGCTCCGTCACGTCCGGCCCGAGCTCGGCGGCGAGCACGCGCAGGAAGCCATCGACCCCGATCTGCTCAGCGTGCATCACCCCACCCCATTGCCCGTAGAACTTCCCGACGTGGCGCACGGCGGAGTGACCTCGCACGGGCACACCGACGGACCGGGCGAACGCGAGCACATACGGGAGCACACGCGGGTCGCGGTGCACGTCGTGGTGCGAATCGACGTGCGTCGGGGGCGCTCCGGTCAGGTCGAGGAACCGCGCTAGCTGACGTTCGCACTGAGCGGCCGCCCGGCCCGGTTCGGAGGAGTCGAGCTCGAGGTGCAGGCCGAGGCTCAGCACGGGGTTCCCGCGCGCGCGCGTAACCGCGTCGGCCGCCGCCGACCCATCCACCATGAGGCTCGCGCTCGTCAGGACTCCTCGCTCGTGGGCCTCCACGATGCCGCGGTTGATCCCGAGGCTCGCCCCGAAGTCGTCGGCGTTGACGATCAAGCCCCTCATGACGCCAACCCAACCGCCGCCTCGGCCACCGTGCCCCCGGCGGCGGCTCGCGCGGCCGCGGCCCGGAAGTAGGAGGCCAGGTGCAATGGCGCGTCTGGCACGCCCTTGAACCCGGGGATGCTTGCGATATCCACGACGTATGTGCGACCCTCACTCTCGATGAGGTCGACGCCGCAGAGGTCGATGCCGAACGCGCCGGCACAGCGGCGCGCGATGTCGGCCTGCTCCGCCGTGGGCGTGAACGGCTCGCCGTATTTCTCCGTCTCGGTCCGGGCTGGAAAGACCTTCCGGACGCCGAAGAGCCGCTCGCCGATGACGTAGATCTTCAAGTCACGCCCCTCAGGCGGGTGATAGCGCTGCGCCAGAATCGGCGGCTGGTCCGCGGGCTCGGCCAGGAGCTCGGCTTCGTTCCGGACGACGTGGACACCCCAGCCGCCGGTCCCGTCGTACGGCTTGACGACGAGCGGTCCCCGGTCCAGGAGCGGCGTCAATAGATCGGGTTGCGACACGACGTAGGTGGCGGGCACGGGCAGCCCCGCGGTGGACAGGATGCGCGCCGCGATCACCTTGTCACGGATCGACGCCGTCACGGGATACGGATTCACGATGGCGGCGCCTTGCGCGTGCAGGGCTCCCGCCAGGCTCAGCGAGATGCCGGAGATCTGCTTCAGAACGTACAGGTCGTGCTCCACCCGGACGCTGGAGAGGTCGATGAGGCGTCCTTTGCCGGCGATGACGTCGACCACCACGCCTGCGTCGGCGAGCGCCTGCATGGCCTTCGGGAAGATGCTGACGTGGCGCGGGCTATAGGGCCGCCTGAACAGGAATCCGATCCTCAGGCGTCTCATTCGACCCTGCCCTGCAGCGCGGGATGGCCGCTCGCGGGGCCCTGCCGCACCGGCCACCCGAAGCGATCGAGCGCGTGCGTGAGCTCCGCCTCGTACATGCGCAGGTTCGGGAGGAAGGCATCGGCCCAGGGACGCGTGAGGTGCTGCCCGTCCCAGGCGATCACCGCCAACGCGCGCCACACGGCCCCGCACGTCGCAAGGCGCTCGATGTCCGTGGCGTCGCAGTGCGGCCACCGCTCCCGGACCACGGCAGAGTAGGTGGCGATGTCCGGGCCGGCGGCGATGCGACAGGAGGGATCGATCGCCTGGGCGAGGTCGATGGCGGGAACGGCTAACCCGGCATCCTCCCAGTCAAAGACCCCGATCTGGACACCTTGGGGCGACGGCTGCACGCGCAGGTTCTTGGCGTTGAAGTCGCCGTGGATCAGCGTGGGCGGCAGGCCGGCGCAGGCGCGGGCGAGCCGATCCCAATTCTCGTCGAGCTCATCAAACCGCTCCACCAGGAGGTCGAGGAACGCCACGTCCTCGGCGCCGAACGCGGGATTATCCACCTGGGCGCGAATCAGGTCTCGGGTCGCACGCATCTCCGCCCGGTAGCGGCTCGGTCCGGCATTGGGTAACCCGGCCTGGTCGGCGGCGGACTGCGCCGTGGTGTGCAACGTCCCGAGCCACCGAGCTGCCGCGGCGCGGTGGTCGGGGCGCAGCATGTCGTACTTCTCGCCGTGGATCTCGCCGATGAAGAGCCAGCAGACGTCCTGATCCTCGGGCCCCTCGACGGTGCCGTAGTAGTGCGGTCCGGCGAGCGGCACGTGCGGCAGGATGCGCTCGTACACCGTGCGCTCGATCTGGCCGGCCTCGCGCGCACACCGCTTCGCGATCACAGCCGAGCCATCGGCTCCGATGCCTTCCAGCCGGTACACTGTCAGGTTAGGCCGTGGCTTGTTGGGCTTGAATTTCGCAGGGGTGATGCGGTCTGGCAGCACGCGCTCAGGGTTGAGCTGCCTCCACGCCTGGATCGCTGGGTGGGCTAACAGGATCTCGCGCCGCCTGGCGGAGGCGGAGCCGACGGCCGGAACGAGGGCCGGCAGCGGCGGCGACGCGGGCTCGAGGCGGGTTGTGTCGGCGACGATCCGGCCGCGCTCCATGGTCACCAGCGCCGTGCACCGCGCCACCGCGCTGGGCCGGTGGCTGATGATGATCACGGTGCGCCCTTCCTGTAGACGGCCCAGCGCTTCGACGATCGCCGCCTCGGTGTGGGGGTCCACGCCGCTCGTAGGTTCGTCCAGCAGTAGCACCGGACTATCCGTCAGGAACGCGCGCGCGATCGCGACACGTTGGCGCTGGCCGCCCGACAACTTGACGCCGCGCTCTCCCACCTCGGTGTCGTAGCCCTGAGGCAGCCGCTCGATGAATTCGTGCGCGTTCGCCGCGCGGGCGGCCGCGACGATCTGCTCCCCGGTCGCACCGGGCACGGCGTACGCGATGTTTTCGGCGATGCTCGCCGAGAACAACACCGACTCCTGAAGCACCACGGCGAATTGCCGGCGGAGATCCGCACGCCGATAGTCCCGCAGGTCCACGCCGTCGAGCAGGATCCGTCCCTCGGTGGGGTCGTACAGACGGGTGAGCAGACTGATGAGCGTGCTCTTGCCCGCCCCGGTGGCGCCCTCGATGCCGAGGCTCGCGCCTGCGGGGATCGAGAACGACACGTCGTGCAGTACGGGGCGGTCCGGCGCGTACGCGAACGACACGTGCTCGAATGCGATCGCGCCTCGCGCCCGGCTGATCGGCCGCGCGTCAGACCGTTCGTCGACGTCAGGCCGCTCGTCGAGGACGGCGAAGGCCCGCTCTACGCTGGCCAAGTAGCCTTGCAAGGTGGCCGACTTGCGGCTGATCGTCTTCATCGGATCGTACAGCTTGGCGACGTACCCCATCACGAGAAGGAGGTCGCCGAGCGTCAGGAGCCCCGAGCGGACGTGGGCGATGCCGAGAAACAGCACGATGGTCATGCTCGCGGCCGTGATTACGCCGATGGCGATGCTGAAGCTGCCTTCCGCCAGTGCCAACCCGACTCGGCCACTCACGCCATCGCCCGAGCGACGGACGAACCGCTCCTCTTCCCGCCGCTCCTGCCCGAACACTTTGACGACGCGCAAGGCCCCCAGCGCTTCGTGGATCACGCCGAGCGCCACGCTCTCGAGCCGCCGCACGTCGCGCGACTGGCGGCGCAGCCGCGGCCGGTAGACCTGCGCGATCAGGAGCAGCGGCGGCGACGCGGCCACGGCGGCGACGGCGAGGCGCCAATCGAGCCGAAAGGTCACGTAGATCATTCCCGCGAGGGTGACCGCCGAGCTCACCAGGGGGATGAACCCGTCGATCACCAGCGAGCGGATGGCGGGCGCGTCCTGCTGGATGCGGTACATGGAATCGGCGGTGCCGATCGTGTCGTGGTAGGTGAGGGACAGCCGCTGTAGGTGTTGGAACAGCCGCGCACGGAAGTCGAGCTGCAGCCGCTCCCCGGCCAGCACGGTCAGGTACTTCTGGGCGGCGACCTGGAGCTGCGTCGCCACGGCGATGAGGATCGCCAGCACCGCGACGAGGGCGAGCAGCGCCGACGACGAGCGCGCCACGGAAGCGGGCAACAACGCCGCCACCCAGGCGGTCAGCGGGCGCGACCCGAGCACCGTGTCGACGCCAATCTTGAGCGGCAGCGGAGCCAGGAGCGCCAGCGGGCTCGCGAGTAGACCCACGACGAAGACGGCGGCCACCAGGCGCCACATGGGGGCGGCTTGCCGCGCGAGGCGACGGTAAAGGGCAAGGTCGCTTATGATCCTCACCAGCCCCCCCGCTGCAGTCGCTCCACCACCTGTCGGATCGTGGCCATGGCCGCCATGCATTGCTCGACGATGTGGAGCACCGGCACGACGGCGCCCAGGCCGAGCATAACGGCGGCGCTCCACATATGGGTACTCGCCGCGGCGCCGGCGAGCGCCGCGAATCCCAGCACGAGAATCGGGCCGCGGTCGGGGACCTTCGGCCAGTACCGCAACCGGAGGAGCTGCTTGCCGCCGGCGTGATCCTCGACGCCCATGAGCACGCGCGCCGCGCCGAGGATTCCGCCCCGCACCTCGAGGTCCCAGCGGTCGTGCTCCTCACCGCGCAGCACGCACGCGTGCTCCGCTCGGAGCCGGGCTTCGAGCGTGCACAGGCGCTGATGTTGCGGCTCCCAGCACTCGCTCCAGATGGATGCGGTTCGGGGCCACACGGGAGCCGCTGCGAGCCGGGCGCGGCGGCGCCAAGGCGTCAGTCCTTCCTGAAGCCGCCCTCGCAGCCGGGCGATGGGCTGGAGGAGATGTAGCGCCGCCGTCAGGAGCCGACGGCTCCACCGGGCGCCGACGTGCCGCGCTTCGGGGAACGACGCGCGCGCCGCGCTGAGGCACGCCTGCGCGATGGGCAGCGACAGGGCGCCGAGGAGCAGGGGCACCGCCAGCGCGAACGGCTTGAAGACGATGCTCAACGCCGCCATGACCCCGAGGGTCGCCGTCATCAGGTGCCACTCGGGCATCTGCGGCAGGCAGCCGAGCAGGCTCGGCGCGGGCTCGTACAGCGACTGGAACGGCGCGCCGCCCCAGACGCCGTGATAGATGCGGGGCCGGCACCACGCGAGCAGACTGGTGAGGCCGGGCCCATACATGCGGCCTGCCCAGCGTATGTGTCCCGGCCCGTTGTACTTCTCGGGCCACTTGCGCTCCAGCATCGCCTCGGCCCGCCCGTAGCCGGTCTGCTGCTTCCAGTACGTGCGCACCGAATTCCGGCGGTGGTGCCACACCACCGCCCCCGAGTGAAACCCGAGCCTCCAGCCGCGCTCTTGCAGCCGCCAGCACACGTCCACGTCGTCACCGGCGGTGCGGAATTGCGGATCAAACCCCGCGATCGCTACAAGGCACCATTTCCGGAACGCCATGTTGCATCCGGGGATGTGCTCGGCCTCGCGGTCGCTCAGCAAGACGTGGACGGGCCCGCCCGGCGCGCGCGCGACGCACTCCGCGATCGGCCCATCACGCGGTGGGGCGATGTTCGGCCCGCCCACACCCGCGTGCGACGTGCTCATGAACGTGGCGGCGAGATACGTGAGCCAGTCCGGATCGGGATAGGCGTCGTCGTCGATGTAGGCGACGATCTCCCCGGTCGCGGCCCCGAGGCCGGCGTTCCGGGCGCGCGCTAGGCCCTGGTTCGGAGTCCGGATCAAGACGCAATCGTAGCGCTGGGCGATGGCGGCGGTCGCGTCGCGGGAACCGTCGTCCACCACGATGATCTCGTAGTCCGGGTAGCGGAGTCGGCTCAGTCCCTCGAGGCAGTCGCCAATCGTGCGCGCTCCGTTGTACGAGCACACCACGACCGAGACGCGGGGCCACGGCAGCCGCGGCGAGAGGGGCACGTCGGCGAACGCCTCGCGCACCGCGTCGAGCGCGAGCTTGGGCGAGCGGTCCTCGCGGGTAAGGCCAAAGGCCCAGTCCTCCACGTCGTTGCCGTGGCGGTACCACTCGTCGGTCCATGCGAAGATGAATGCGCCGGCGCACCCGCTCGCGAACGCGGTCCGCACCTGCCAGTCGAGAACGTGCGCCTGCTCGCGCTCGCCGTTGCGGATGCTGTCGAGCCCCAGCTCGCTCATCACCAACGGGCGATCACCGGCGATGTTCTGCAGCCGGGCCAGGTACGCCTTGAGCGGCTCCTGGGATTCGAGGTACACGTTGAAGCACACGAGGTCGAGGAACGGCAGCTCGAGGTATTCCGTCGTGGGGTAGTTCACGTACGTGACGAGCCCCTCGGGATCCTCGCGCTTCACCACGCGATACAACCGCTCGAGGTAGCTCTGGACGCGCTCGGGGCCCAACCACCGGGCCATCGGTGCCGCGATCTCGTTGCCCAGGGCGTAGCACAACAACCCGGGGTGGCCCGCGCAATCGCGCACCTTTGCGGCAACCAGGGCCTCCACGTCGGGCGCGCCCCGCCGGTCGATCAAGTACCCGACGTACTGCTCGGCGGAGAGTCCGACCATGACGCGGAGGCCATGGCGCTGCGCGATGTCCAGGAGCGCGCGCGGCGGCATCGTGTGGGGGATGCGCACGGCGTTGATCCCGCTCGCCGCCATCTGCGCGAAGTCGCGATCGATCCGGCCGAGGTCGCGGTACTCCCGTCCGTCGGCGTCCGGCTCGAAGGCGCCGTACGTCACGCCTCGGACGTAGAGCTTCTGGTCTCCGACAAAGAGAAACTTTCCCCGCACGGTCGCGCGGCCTTCAAGCGGGCGGGTGGGGGGGGCGGAAGGTGGTGCGATGGACGACGGGGTCGGACGCTCGGCGTCAACGGGCGATGCGGGCGATGGAGCCGATGCGGGAGGCGCGGGCGATGCGGGCGGCGGGACGACGAGTGCCTCATCGCGGATGACGTGTAAAGAGGAACCAGGATCGCGCTGCACGGTGCGCTCTCTCCGAGTCGGTGCGATTTTTTCTTAGGATTGGCGAACAGATTCTTAGGACGAGCGCGCAAGGCACATGCCAGCCCTCGCATGCCTTGCGTGCGTTACGACGTAGGCAGGTATGTCATTACAGGTGACCTACTAGGTCGTGACCTAGGAATCCACGCGACCCAAGTAGCTGTGCGGTCCTGCTAACAACGTGCCGACTGCGCGCAACGGTAGTCATGCAACACTTTTCCACTCGCGTTACTTTTGTGGGTCTTCGTGCATCTCACGTGACGCTGGGTGGTTACGAGATTCATCAAAAGCGAGATTGGCTCGGCCGGCGTTTTTGTCGAGTCTGGGCGTGACGCGGAAACCTTAGATCAGTCACTCGTCATGATGAAGAGCGGCTTGCCGTCGAACTGGTAAATCGGCCGCAGGCGCTGTGTGTTGTAGTACTTCGACACGTCCACGACCTTCTTGTCCGACGTTACGCTCGACAGGGGCACAGTGTCGTAGAACCCCTTATGGATGCTCACGAGCCGGCCGTACTGCTTCTTCACCACCAGGTCGAGCGCAAGATTGCCGAACGCCATCGGCACAATGGAGTCGAGCGCGTCGGGATCGCCCGAACGGACGAGATAGCCGAGCCGCTGGTTCACGACGTCGATCTTCCGGCCCTTGTTGAGCTTCGCCGACGACTCCTTGAGCGCCGTCCCGATCTGGTCGCCGATGCCGCCGAGCTTGCGGTGCCCAAACATGTCGGTCTCCTCCCCCTCGAAGCTCATCCCTTCGTGCGAGGTGAGCCGCGCGCCTTCCGAGATCAGGACGACCGAATAGCGGCTCGGATTCTTATTGCGGTCCTGAACCAGCAGCTCGGCGAGGTGCTCGACTTCTACGGGGTACTCGGGGATCACGCAGCGGTCGGCTGCGCCGGCCATCGTTGGGAGCAGTGCGGTAAAACCGGCGTAGCGGCCGAAGACCTCGATCACCAGGAAACGCTCGTGCGAGCCGGCCGACGTGCGGAGCCGGTGGGTCAGCTCGATCGTGCGCGTGACGCACGTGCTGAACCCGATGCAGTAGTCGGTGCCGTAGACGTCGTTGTCCATCGTCTTCGGGATCGCCACGACTTTCAGCCCCTCATCGTGCAGCCGCTTCGCGTAGCTCAGCGTGTCGTCGCCCCCGATCGGTATCAGGACGTCGACGCCGATGTGCTCGAGGTTCTTGATGACATCCTTGGTGATGTCGTTCGTCTTCTCACCATAGCCGCTGAGATGTGCCGGCACGCGATCTTTGGGCAGATGACTCGGCCGCACGCGCGAGGTGTGGAGGAACGTGCCGCCCGTGCGGCCGGCGCGATTCACGATCGCTTCGGTGAGCGGGAGAATCTGCTCGCTGTTGTCCGCGCGCTGTTCCCGCGAGTAGTCGACCAGGCCGCCCCAACCGTGACGAATGCCGACGACCTTGTAGCCGTCGCGGAGAGCGCGAATCGTGATGGCGCGGATCGCGGGATTGAGACCGGGGACGTCGCCGCCGCCGGTGAGGATGCCGATAGTGCCTTTGCTCATTGGGGCAGGAAGATAGAGCCGCCTTGCCGCTGAATCAGCTTCGGGATACTTTCGGGTTTATGCGTCGGATTCTGCTGGCCGATGCTGATGCGTTCTACGTCGCCGTCGCGCGCGCCGTCGATCCCGACGGCGCCGGAAAAGCGGCGCTCCTCATTGTCGGCGGCTCGCGCGACAGCCGAGGCGTCGTCTGCTCCGCCTCCTATGAGACCCGCAAGTTCGGCGTCCGCTCGGCGATGCCGATTGCGCGCGCCCTGCGCCTCTGCCCCGATGCGGTCTGCGTGCCGGTTCCCTTCAAGGCGTGCATCCAGAAAAGCGCCGAGATCCGTAAGCTCTTGCACCAGTTCTCGCCGATGGTCGAGGGCGCGAGTATCGATGAATGGTATCTCGACCTGACGGGTACCGAGGGCGTCTATCACCACGAGCCCCTCGCCACGACGGCGGAGCGGATCCGTTCAGCGCTGCGGGACGCGACTGGGCTCACCCTTTCGATCGGCGGCGGGACGAACAAGCTAATCGCGAAGATGGCGGTCGACCGCGCCAAGCCGAGCGCCGGTGGCGGCGGGGTCGTGATTATCGAGCCCGGCGCAGAAGAATCGTTTCTGCGATCGTGCACGCTGGCGGACATTCCGCTCGTCGGCCCCAAGTTCCAGGCCCGGCTCGCGCGCCACGGTCTGATCACCGTCGAAGACGTGCTCCGCCACGACCTGCCGGCGCTCGAGCGCTGGATGAGCAAACGCGAAGCACAGTGGCTGTGGCATCGGGTGCACGGTCGCGACGAGGGGGACGTCTACCATCGCACCATGAACCGCGGCATCAGCCGCGACGAAACGTTTGGGAAGGATCTGCGTGAGGACACGGACATCGAGCGTGAGCTGCTGCGGCTCGTGACGCGCGCCGCGGCAGACATGCGCGGCGATGGGCTCACCGCGCGAACCGTGGCGGTGCGGCTGCGCGATTGGGACTTCAAGACCCGCTCCGCGCAGCGCACCCTGCCCGAGCCGGTCGTGTCGGACCGCGTGATTCTGCGTGTCGCGCACGGACTGCTTGCCAGTTTGCGCAGGACTCGACGGGTGCCGGCGCGGCTCGTCGGCGTTCGGCTGTCGGGCCTGGCGAAGGCGGCGGTGACCGACCAGCTTGCGATGCTGTCGGAGGAAACCGAACGCGATCGCGGTTTGTCGCGCGCCATCGACCGCGTCCGGGACAAGTTCGGCGCAAAGAGCATTCTGCCGGGCGGCATCGTCGAGGAGAAATGATCGCAAGATTGCTCGCAGTCGTTGCAATTGGACTGATGCCCATCCCGGGGGCGACGCAATCACTCGCTCGCGATTCCGTCGTCTACGAGCTCGCTTCCTCGAGCCGCCTGGTGGTACGGACGGGAAAGGCGGGGCTGTTCGGATTCGCCGGCCATGAACATCTCATTCAAGCCCGCGAGTTCTCGGGGCGCATCGTGTACTATCCACAGCAACCGGAGTCGTCGCGCGTGACGGTATCCATCGCGACGGACCGCCTCGAGGTGCTGACGCCGCCGGATACCGAGGAAATCCGCAAAGTGACGGCGGCAATGCGCACGGAGGTGCTGGATGTGGCGCAATACTCGGAAATCACTCTCACGTCGCAAGCGGTCGAAAAGACCGGAGACACACTCCGAGTGCAGGTAGCGCTCACCATGAAAAGCAGAACGCGCACCGTCCCACTCGCGGTGCGCGTTCTCATCGGACCGGATACGCTACGGGCAACGACGACGTTCACGGTGCGGCAATCAGACTACGGCATCCGCCCCTACCGCGGTGGACCCGGCGGTACCGTGCGCGTGGCGGATGCCGTTTCGTTCGACATCGACGCCATCGCGCTGCGGCGCCCCTGACTCAAATCCGTCGCGATCAGTGCGTGATCGCGAAGAAATACGCCCCGATCACGGGACCTCGCACGGGCCGCTGGCCCGGCTGCGGCGGCGGCGTGCCGGCAGGTGGCGGGCCGTACTCGGGCTGAAAGAGATACGCGATGTGCTTTTGCGTATCCACCGAGATCGTCTTGGCTCCGCGCATCGTCGAGACGGTCGCGACCACCGTGTACTTGTCGGGTGAATCCTGCCGCACGACGGTGACGTTGCTGTCCCGCCCCGCGGGAATGTAGATCAGCTTCTGCGCGGCATCCCAGCCCAGCGCGTCCACCCCATCACCATTCGCGATCGTGGCGACGACCTTGCCCGTCTTCGCATCGAGCACCACGGACGTCTTGCCGCATCCGGCGAAGATTCGGTCGGTGGCGCGATCGTACGCGATGCCCGTGGGCCCCTCGCACGGCGCGAGCGGCCACGACGCGAGCGCCGTCATCGTCTTCTCGTCGATCACCTGGATGGTGCTCTTACCTTCGTTGTTGACGAAGATCTTGCCCTTGCCGTCGCTGGCCGCGCCTTCGGGTGAGTCATCCTCGAGCTGCACCGTCGCGACGAGATCCCCGCTCTTGGGATCGATCGCGACGACGGTGCCGGCCGGACGGCTGTGATTCGTAAGAATGATGCGGTCGGAGAAGTCGTCGTACATGATGCCGTCGAGGCCGCCGGTAGGAACCTTGATCTTCTTGACCACCGCGAGGCTCGCGATATCAAACATCGTGACGGTCGAATCGCCGCCGTTGGTGATGAACCCGTGCCCCGATTTGGGTGCGAGCGCGATGCCGTGGGTGCGCGGCGTGTCGGGGATATCGCCGATCACTTTGCCGGTGGCGCCGTCGATCACCATCACGTGCGTGCTGCGGGACACGAACACGCGCCCCGTGCCGGCCTCGGCGGTCAGATAATCGGTGCCGCCGTCGCCGCCGATACTGTACTTCGCGACCCTGAATCCTTGTGCCGAGCTCGCGCCAGGCCACGCGAGGGCAACGCCGGCAAGCAGTGCAAAGACCTGGATTGGCAGTTTGTTCATACGACTCCTGAGTGGTGGACAGGGAGGGTACAGACCTCCTAATTCTACGCGCGCGTGCAACGTCGTGTTTATTCCCGAGACGATTGCCTGTAAGCCGGCTGTAAGGTACGGCCAGGTAGAATTCGCTCCGTACCCCCTCCATGAGGAGTTCATGCGATTCACGAAATGGACGATCGCTGTGCTGTCCTTGACATGTGCGATCGCGTCGCAGGCAGCAACGCAGCAGACACCTTCCCAAGAGAAAGAAAAACGGCTGAAGCGCTCCGACCTTCCGTCCGCGGTGCAGAAAGCCGTCGACCAGGAGAGTCAGGGCGCGACCATCCGCGGCTATTCGAGCGAGACGGACAACGGTCAGCTCGTCTATGAGGTCGAGATGCGGGTGCGCGGTCATGGCCGAGACGTCGTGATCGGCGCCGACGGCTCTGTGCTGGAGATCGAGGAGGAGGTCGCGCTCGACTCGCTGCCCGCAGCCGTGAAGGCGGGACTCCTGCAGCTCGCCGCGTCCGGCAAGATCACCAAGGTCGAGTCGCTGACCAAGCGCGGAGCCCTCGTTGCGTACGAAGCGCACGTCCGCACCGGCGCAAAGCGGTCCGAGATCCAGGTCGGCCCCGACGGCAAGCCGCTCGCGCATCCGGAGTAATGCCGCTCAAGTCCTTTATAAAGGCGCGATTCGCGCGCGGCGAATACCTCGGCCTCCATCTCACCATTGGGTTTCTGGTCAGCGCGCTGGCGTTGTGGATCTTTCTCGGGATCACGGAAGATGTCCTGCACAACGACCCAATCACGCAGTTCGACTCGACGCTACTCGCCTGGATGCAGGCACATCACGGACCGGTGGCCGACCAGATATTCCGCGCACTGAGCGCGCTCGGCTCGCCGCTCGTGATGATCACGTTGGCGGTCGGCGTGGCGGTCTTTCTGGTGATCTCGAAGCACGGTCTGCTGCTGGAAGGCTGGCTGCTCGCGTTCGCGGGCGGATTCCTGCTCAACAACGTCCTCAAGAACGCCATCCGTCGGCCCCGTCCGCACGCCGCCGCGGGTCTGTACCAGAGCTGGAGCTTTCCCAGCGGCCACGCCATGCTCTCGCTGATTGCCTACGGCATGCTGGCCTACGTCTTGATCATGCTCGGGCCTCGCAATCGCCGCGCGCAGCTTGCGATCATTGCGTGTGTGACGCTGCTGGTCCTGGCCATCGGATTCAGCCGGCTCTACCTCGGCGCCCATTACTTCAGCGACGTGGTGGGCGGTTACGCCGCCGGCATGCTCTGGTTGTCCGCGTGCATCTCGGGGCTCGAGGTCACGCGCCGCTGGCGCGCGACTTAGCGGCTCCTTCGCAACTGCGCCCAGCGTGCCAGCACCTGCTTCACCTGCGCGCGCGCCCGGGCGCACGCAGCGACCTGCGCCCCGGTGGGCGTCATCTCGGCATCCTGCATCGCCATCGCCGCGGCGAGCGCCGCGTTGCTCGCACTCTCGAGCGTTGGCGGCGGGGGCGCTCCAGGACGAGCCGGTCCCCGCGGACGGGGCCGTGGCGCGGCCGGAGCAAGCGACTCCACTTCTACCCGTAGCGTCCCTGAAAGGGACTCGACCAGCGCCCGCGCGTCGCGATACGCGACGCGCGTCCGAGCGGCCGCGTCGTACATCTCTCGGGTCAGCGCTGCGAGCTGCTGAAGTCCCGCGGCGGGCATCTTGACGCGCGGATCGAGGCGGAGGGTGAGTGGCTGCGTGTACGACTTCCCTTCCACCGTCAGGCGCACCGTGTACCGGCCGGGCGAGGCCCACGGCGCGGTCGGCGTGTGCTCGCTGCGCCGCGGCACCGCCCCGGTTGCTTCGACTTCGCCCGTGCGCGGGTTGTCGCCGATCGGCTGATAGCGCATGTCCCACGTGAAGCGATGCAGTCCTGCCCGAGTCGACAGCCGTGCCTGTGGCGCCGGCCAATAGAGCGGCAGCCCGCAATCAGGGGCGGACGGATTCTTCTGGCACAGCCGATTGTAGGCGACCGGATCGACGCCCGGATCGGGATCGATGACTGGATCATCGCTCGAGTACGAGCGAATCACGCGGCCGGACGGTTCAACGATCTCCAGCCGAAGCGGCCCTGAAAGGTCCGCGGCGAGTGCGTAGTCGATGATTGCACCGGCGGGTGGATTCTCGGCGGCCGGCAGCTCCGGCGGCCAAGGAGTCGGCTCGTTGGTGCCGAAGCGGACCCGCACGGCGGTGTTTGGCTTCACGAGATAGGTCTCGGCACTCCGAGATCTCGCTAGCTGCCGAATCGGGCTCAGGTCATCGAGAATCCAGAACCCACGCCCGTGGGTCCCGGCAATGAGGTCGGCGCACAAGCAGGTGCTGTCGTCCTTCACCTGAATGTCGCGCACCGAGATCGCGGGCATGTTCAGCCGCAGCGACTGCCAATTCGCCCCGTCGTCGAACGAGACCCAGACCTGTGCGTCGGTCGCCGCATACAGAAGCTCGCGCACGCGCGGATCTTCCCGAATCGAGTGGGCGACGGCGTTGGGCGCGATGCCGGTGTTGATCTCTGTCCAGGTGCGGCCGCCGTCGTGCGTCCGCCAAAAATGCGGATGCATATCGTCGATGCGCAGCGTGTTTGCGGCGGCGTACGCGGTCAGCGTATCGAAATGGCCTGCCTCGATGTTGAAAATCCGAGTCCACGGCTGAATCATGGCCGGGGTCACGTTCCTCCATGTCGTCCCGCCATTCAGCGTCACCTGGATGTTGCCGTCGTCGGTGCCCGCCCAGAGGACCGCTCCGCTCCGCGGCGAGGGCGACAGCGCGGTGATCGCGCCGCGCGGCGTCGGCGTCACGCTGCGTGCATATCGCCCGGCACTGGCGGGAATCGCCCAGGTCTGCCGCGCGAGGTCGGGACTGATCCGGGTCCAGGTATGCGCGTGATCGATCGACTTCCACACCACGTTGGACGTGTAGTACAGCACGCTCGGGTTCACTGGTGACCAGACGAGCGGCATCGTGCGCACATTGCGGCCGAAGCTGTCACCGCGCTGCACGACATCAGGACCGACCGGCGTCGTCTGGCCAGTGCGGCGGTCGTAGCGCGAGACGTTGGTGCGCGCGCTGCCGAACACGACATCGGGATCCCGGGGATCGGGCGCCCCCATGCCGTATTCCTGAATGTTCGCCGGGTGCCAGTCGTGGAACGTGATCTCGCCGTCGTCGGAGCGGCTCGCCACGCATAGTGAACCCGAGTCCTGTTGGCCGCTGCACACGCGATAGGGGAACGCGTTGTCCGCCGTCACGTGATAGACGGCCGCGGTGGGTTGCGTGTACCAGTTGCTCCACGACTCCCCACGATTGGACGAGATCACCGCGCCCTGGTCGGAGACGGCGAGAATCAGGTTGGGATCATCGGGATGGATCCAGATGCGCTGATAGTCATCCCCACCAGGCGATCCCCGCACCGCCGACCAGCTGCTCCCTGCATCCTCGGTGCGCCACATGACGATCGAGGCGCTGTAGATCACGTTTTCGTTCTTGGGATCGACGACGATCGGCGGGAGATCGCCGCCGCCGATGCGACCGAGCGGCCGCGGGTCGGCCGTCGCCGTCGTGGTGTCGCCGAGCGTGGCGGAAGATCCGGGGATGCGCGTGCGCAGTGTCCAGTGCGCGCCGCCATCGCTCGACTTGTAGAAGCCGACCGGCCCCGATCCGCCCGCGGGATTCACGGACGCCACCATCGCATAAATCACTTGTGGATTGCTGGGCGCGATCGCGATGTTCGCCTCGAGCACCGGCGGCAGGCCGTTCGTGAGCTGCGTCCAGTTCGTGCCGCCGTCGACGGATTTGTAGATCCCACCTGCCCCCGGCCACGTCGAGTCGGGGCCGAACGCGGCGTACTCGTAAAATGTCGACTGCTGCTGCCACAGCGCGGCGTACACCGTGTTCGCATTGCTCGGATCGATGCGCACTTCATTCGCGCTCGTGTACTCGTCCTTGTACAGCACCTTGTCGAACGTGCGCCCGCCATCGGTCGAGCGATACACCCCGCGCTCGGCGTTGGGCCCATACGGGTGGCCGAGTGCCGCGACGAACAGCCGATCGGGATTGGCCGGATCGACGTCGACGTACGCGATCATCTGCGTCTCGTCGAGGCCCAGATGCGTCCAGGTGTGGCCGGTGTCGTTGGACCGGTACATGCCGTTCCCCGTCGCGAGGTCGGGCCGGATGATGCCCGCGCCGCTCCCGACGTAGATGACGTTGGGCGCCGAGGGCGCGACGGCGATCGCACCGATCGAGCCAGTCGCTTGGCTGTCGAAGAGCGGTTCCCAGTTGTTGCCGTAGTCGCTCGAGCGCCACAGACCCCCGTTATCAAAGCCGATGTAGAAGACCGTGGGACGCCCCGGCGTCGCGGCGAGCGCGCGGGCGCGACCGGCGCGGAACGGGCCGATCGTGCGCCAGCGGACGGCGGTGCCGAGGTCGGGGGTTTGGGAAGGCGCGCGCGCGGGGAGGAGCGCGAGAACGCTGAGCACGACGATTGAAGTTCGCATGCGCGGATTATGCAGCGTCCGCGCGCGACGTGCTACTTCGGCCGCCCTACTCGCTGAGACGTTTCGGCGCGCCCGAGTTCGGTGCCGATTTCGACTGCGGGGGCGGTGGCGGCTCTTCAATCGCGTTGCCGGCATCCTGCAACCCGCGCTTGAACGCCTGAATGCCCTTGCCGATCGACGCCCCGATTTCCGGGATGCGCTTGGTGCCGAACATCAACGTGACGACGGCCACCAAAATCAGTATGTGCCAAATGCTGAGGTCTGCTAACACCTGTGCTCCGAAGACGATGAGTGTCTTCAGAATATAGCAGCCTCCGCGAGACGTCGTTGCGCCACCGTCGCATTTGGCAACCGTTCGATCCGCACGGTCTGGCGCTCGAATCCCGCGACGATCACGGTCGCTTCGAAGGGACCGGACGGGCGCTGCACCTGCACCCGGACCGTGTCGCCAAGTCGCACGGCTTGCAGATTCGCCCGAAGCTCGGACCAGGTGCGCACCGGCATGCCGTTGAGCCCGACCAGCCGGTCGCGGCTGTGCAGCCCCGCCCTGCCCCAGATGCTCGATGGATTGCTGATGACGAGTCGCAGTCCGCTGTCGGGCGAGGCCGGCTCGTACCCGTACATGCGCAGGTCGCGCTCCGGCTCACCGTTGTACATCGCGGGTCCCCGGGTCACGCGCGTCGTCAAACCCATGAGACCGAGGTCGCGGTCGAAATCGATGGCGGCGCCGTGGCGCACGTGGGCATCGAAGAATGGCGTGACGTCGCAGCCGCATACCGATTCGACAGCCTGCTCGATGACACGCCCGTCTAAGCGCTCAGTTCCCGACTGATCGAACAGCCGGCGCATCACATCATCCATCGATCGCTGACCGTTCGTGTTGCTGCGAATCACGATGTCGAGCATGGTGCCGATGAGCTCGCCGTGCAGATGGGTGCTGGCGCTGTAGTCGCCCAGCTCACCCGGCTGAACATTGTAAGCCACGCGACTGATCGACTCCGCGGAAAATCGGGCGTATGCGGGATTCGCGAGGTAGCTGCCGATGAGCCGCTCCAGATGTGCGGTGCGCGTTGAATCGCGGAGCGGAATGCCGGCCCGCCGCAGCAACAGATCGGCGTAGAACATCGTGAGCCCTTCGCTGAACCAGAGGCTCGAGACGGGCGGCTGGGTGCGGTAGTCGATGTCGTGATACTCGACCGGCCGGATCGCCATCAGGTTCCAGGTATGGAAGAATTCGTGTGCAGTTTCCGGGATTACCGCGTTCGGATCGCGTGCCAGATCCGCGCTTTGCGCGCCGAGGGTAACGGAGTTGCGATGCTCGAGCCCGCCGCCGAAAGCGCCGTCCTCGAATTGGAATGTGTATTCGCGATACGGCGCCCGGCCGAACAATGCGAACGTCTGATGCACCATCCGCTCAATCCCGGAGACGAATGCGATCGTGTCGAACGGCGTCGCGTTGGGCAGCGGCCAGTACACGACGCGATGCGTCGCGCCGCCCTCCTGGAAGCGCCATTCCCTCAGACGGCCGACCAGAATGGGCGAGTCCACGAGCGTCTCCGCACTCGACGCCATGAACATGTGACGATTGGGTGTCGCGCCGAGCCCCGTGGCGACTGCCCAGCTGTCAGGCAGGTCGAGCATCACCGCAACCGGCAAGTCCTCGCCACCGAGCAAATACATGAACGCGTGCGGACCGCCGATCAATCCGCCAGTCGGCGTGAGGTAAGGGCGCCACGCCGCGCGTAATCCGGGCTCGGCCGGCGGGAGCGCGATGCGATAGTGCACGGTCACGGCGCCGCGCGGAGCCACGACCTGCCACACGCCGCTGTCTACGCGAGTGACCGTACCGCGGTCGACTGTGAAGTCACGCACGTAGCGCCAGTAGCGATCGTCGTACTCGGGATGCGCCGCCATCGCGAGGCGGATGGTGCCGGACGTCGTTCGGAGCCGGATCTCGACGGTCCACCCCGAGAGATCGGTGCTGTCGACGCGGAGCGTGTATTGGATCGAGGGTTTCAGCGCCGGATGAGCAGGCGCGAAGAGGGCGAGAACAAGGGCGAATAAGTTCATGGCTATAGGATGGCAATGGCCGCTGGTCCGTTTAAACGATGTAGGGGCGCAGCATGCTGCGCCCCTACCCATCTCCCTGACTATTTTCATCTCTCCATGCCTTCATTCGCCTGGGTTCCCACCCAACCCTACCTCGGGCGCAGTCGGCTGCGTCAGTTCGCCGCGGCCCACGGCTACCAGGACTTTGCCTCCCTGCACCGCTGGTCCATCGAAGATCTGGAGGGTTTCTGGCGCGCCGTAGATCGTGACCTCGGCCTCGTGTGGAAGAAGCCGTACGACCGCGTGCTCGATTCATCCCGAGGGATCCCATGGACCACCTGGTGGCTCGCCGGCCGGATGAACTTCGTCGCCTCGGCCCTGCGCCACGATCCGTCGCGCACGGCGATCATCTTCGAGGGCGAGGAGGGCACGACGCGGCGACTCACCTACGGCGAACTCGCCAGCGCCGTGCGGCGCTGCGCCGCCGGCCTCCGCGCACTCGGGCTCAAACCCGGCGACCGCGTGGGAATCTTCCTGCCGCTGACGCCCGAGTGCGCCATCGCCACGCTCGCCGTGGCCGCGATCGGCGCGATCTACACCCCCATCTTCTCGGGCTACGCGAGTGACGCGATCGCCGGCCGGCTGCGCGACTGCGATGCCAGCGTGCTCATCACGGCGGACGGCTTCCTGCGGCGCGGGCAGGTGATACAGATGAAGGAAACGGCGGACGCGGCCGTGGACGGCGCGCCGAGCGTCCGCCTCGTGATCGTCGTCCCGCGGTTGGGGCGAAACGTCCGACTGCGCGACCGCGAAGTCACCTGGGACTTCATGATGGCGCAGGGCGCAGACGAAAGTATTGCCGACACGTCAGCCGAAGATCCCTACATGCTCATCTACACCTCGGGCACGACGGGGCGGCCGAAAGGCGCCGTGCACGTGCACGGCGGCTTCCCCGTCAAAGCCGCCCAGGATCTCGCGCACGTGTTCGACCTGCAATCGGGCGACCTGCTCTGGTGGTTCACAGACATCGGCTGGATGATGGGTCCCTGGCTGATTGCCGGTGGGCTCATCAACGGCGCCACGATCCTGCTCTACGACGGCGCGCCCGACTTTCCGGACGCGGGCCGAGTGTGGTCGATCGTGGAGCGACAGCGCGTGACACACCTCGGCATTTCCCCGACGGCGATCCGCGGCCTGATGCGCGCCGGCGAGGAGCCGGTGCGCCGACACGATCGGTCGTCGCTCTTCGTCCTTGGCTCGACGGGCGAGCCGTGGAATCCGGAACCGTGGTGGTGGTACTTCGGCATCGTCGGAGACAAGCGAGCGCCCCTCATCAATTACTCGGGTGGCACCGAGTGCTCTGGCGGCATCCTCGGCTGCACAACGTGGACGCCGCTCAAACCCACGGCGTTTGCCTGTCCGGTCCCCGGAATCGCGGCCGACGTGGCGGACCCGCACGGCCATTCGCTGCGCGGCGCGGTGGGCGAGCTCGTCATCCGCCAGCCGTGGCCGGGGATGACGCGCGGATTCTGGCGCGATCCGGAGAAATACGTGGCCACGTACTGGAGCCGGTTTCCGAACGTCTGGGTGCACGGTGACTGGGCGCGCGTCGCCAGCGACGGCTTCTGGTACATCGAGGGCCGCAGCGACGACACGCTCAAGGTGGCGGGCAAGCGCGTCGGGCCCGCGGAAATCGAATCCGCAGCGACCGCGCATGCCGCGGTGCTCGAGGCGGCGGCGATCGGCGTGCCGCACGAGCTCAAGGGCGAGGCGATCGTCGTGTTCGTGGTGCTGCGTCCAGGTCACGACGCGACCGACGCGCTGGGGCGCGAGATTGGGGATTCCATCGCGAATAAGCTGGGCCGGCCGTTGCGCCCTGAGGCCGTGCGGTTCGTAGCGGATCTCCCGAAGACCCGCAACGCCAAGATTCTGCGCCGCGTGATTCGCAGCGCCTATCTGGGGCACATCGATCTGGGTGACTTGTCCGCGCTCGAGAATCCCATCGCGGTCGAGAGCATCAGGAACAGTCGGTGGTCCCATATTGTACCGTGACCCCGTCTCTGATTGCCCTCGTCATCGCGAACGCGCTCCCGCTCGTGGGCGTGCTGTTGCTCGGTTGGACCGTGTTCCCCCTGGTGCTCCTGTACTGGCTCGAAAACCTGGTGGTTGGCGGCTTCAACGTCGCCAAGCTGCTCCTCGCGCAACCCCGGCAGCCCGTGTACCGGTTGGGAAGGGTCTTTCTGATCCCATTCTTCGTGGTGCATTTCGGGGGTTTCACCTACATCCACGGCGTGCTGGTGGTGGCGCGCACCGGCCGAGCGGCGCAAGTTCGCACCGTCCGCACAGGAATCAGGTACTCAAATCGAACACGCGAGCGCTTGACTTTCCGTGTCCGTGTGGGGATACTTGGAGCCGAGCGAACAAGCCAGACCGATCGAGGACCTGGGACAGCGTCTCAGGTCCTTCTTCTTTAGGCCTCGCTCACCGGCGCCGGAATCACAGTACGCGGCGCACCGCATGGTGACGACGCGCGACGCCGGGAACAGTTTTTAGCACAGGAGTTTCATCAGATGGCACGTATCACAGGTACCGTGAAGTGGTTCAACGACGCGAAGGGGTTTGGTTTCATCACGCCCGAAAACGGCGAGAAGGACTGCTTCGTGCATCACACCGCAATTCAGGCGCAGGGCTTCAAGTCTCTCGCCGAAGGCGAGCGCGTCGAGTTCGAAGTCGTTCAGGGCCAAAAGGGCCCGGCGGCGCAGAACGTCGTCAAGCTCTCGTAACCACTGCGGTACAGCAGTAAGGCACGGCGCTCTCTCACGAGGGCGCCGTTGTTTTTTTCGTGCTAACGTAAGGACATGAGTTTTTGCGTTGCGTGCCTCAACATGGTCCTGGCGCTCATCCAGGCCCCGGCGATTCCCCTTCCCGAACACCCGCGTCCCGACTTCCAGCGCGCCCAATGGCTCAATCTCAACGGCCGCTGGCAATTCTGGTTCGACCAACAGGACTCTACCCGCGGCCGACGCGAGATCGTCGTGCCGTTTTCCTGGGGCGCGCCGCTCTCCGGCGTTCCCGACAGCGGCGACATCGGGTGGTATGCCCGCGATGTCACGGTGCCAGAGGCGTGGCGCGGGCGACGGATCTTCGTCGTGTTCGGGGCGTCGGACTGGCACACCACTGCGTGGCTCGATGACCAGAAGCTGGGCGAGCACCAGGGGGGCTACACCCCATTCTCCTTCGAGCTGAAACACGCGCGACTCGGCGCACGCCAGCGATTGCTCGTGCGCGTGGACGACACGCCGCACCCCTTCAAGCTCGAGGGAAAACAAGGCTACGGGAAAGCGCGGGGGATATGGCAGACCGTGTATCTCGAGGCGCGCGGGAGCGATCCCCTGGAGTTCGTCCATTTCACGCCGCATACCAACCTCGCTGGTGTCAGCGTCGACGTGCGGCTCCTGGACCCTGCCCCGCACGCGCTCACCTTGCGGATCGCGTTCACGAATCCCGCCGGCGGACCCGTCGTCAGCCACAGTATCCCACGGGGGGCGAGGACTGCCCATCTCGACATCCCGCTGCCCGGGGCGCGTCGCTGGTCGCTCGACGATCCTTATCTGCACGACGTCGATGCGCGCGTGAGCGGCGTGGGACTCGCCGAGGACCGCGTGAAAACCTATTTCGGCATGCGGACGATCAGCGTCGTGAACCTGCCGGGCACGCCCTACCGCTACGTCGCGCTCAACGGCACGCCCATTTATCTCCAGTTGGCGCTCGACCAGGCGTATCACCCGCAGGGCTACTACACGTTTCCATCGGACAGCGTGCTGCGCGACGAGATCCTGCGCGCGCGCCAAATCGGGCTGAACGGGCTCCGGGAGCACGTGAAGATCGAGGCGCCGCGCAAGCTCTACTGGGCCGATCGCCTGGGCGTGCTGATCATGGCCGACGTGCCGAACTGGTGGGGTCCGCCCGATTCCGCGGCGTTCCGCGAGCACGACACTGCGCTGCGCGGCATGATCGCACGCGACTACAATCATCCGGCAGTGTTCAGCTGGGTGCTGTTCAATGAGACCTGGGGTCTCGAGACCAAGGTCGATGGACACGATCGCTATCTGCCCGCGACCGAACGCCGCGTGGTGCGCGATTACCGCTTGGCCAAATCGCTCGATCCTACGCGACTCGTCGAAGACAACTCTGTGTGCTGCGGCAGCCGACATACCGAAACCGATCTCAACACCTGGCACGACTACCTGCCCGGCTGGCGTTGGGAGACCCGCGACGAGCTTGTCAGCGACAGCACCTTCCGCGGCTCGACCTGGAACTTCCGTCCCCCCTGGCGCCAAGCGGGTCAGCCGATGTGCAACTCGGAGTTCGGCAACGTGTGGGGCTACGAGGGCAGCACGGGCGACGTGGACTGGAGCTGGGACTACCACCGCGCCATCGACGCGTTTCGCCGCCACCCCGGGATCTGCGGCTGGCTGTACACCGAGCATCACGACGTCATCAACGAGTGGAACGGCTACTGGCGCTACGACCGATCGTGGAAGGAGACGGGATTCGGTGACATCGTGCCGGGGATGTCGCTGCGCGATCTGCACGCGTCGCTCTACATCGCGGTGGGCGATCCGGAGCTGAGCCGCACGGTTCGTCCGGGCGAGCGCGTGGACGTGCCGCTGTACGCGTCATTCCTGACCGGCAGCAAATCGTTCGGTGACTCGCTCACGTTGCGCGCCGAGTTGTATGGCTGGAATGCGCTCGGCGAGCGGCGCACGTGGGATACGTCCGTGACCCGCGTGCCGTACCGGCCGTGGATGTCGCAGGCGCTCGCGCCGCTCGCCGTGACCATGCCGAACGAGCCTGCCACCGTTGTGCTGGCAACGCGCCTCGTGGATGCGAAGGACTCGGTGCTGCAGCGCAACTTCACGACCTTTGTCGTCGAAGGCACGCCCGCCGACGATCCGAAGGTGCGAGTCGCGCGCGTGCCGGCAACCGCGGTGCGCGACGCGCACTGGACGATCAAACAGTGGACCGTACTCGGCGATCGCAAGCTGAACGGGGCGGGCAGCGGGTTTTTCGAATACGAGATCCCCTGGCCGGCCGGGCTCGACGTGAACGACGTCGCAAGCGCGACATTTCTGGTCGAGGCGTCCGCCAAGCGACTGAATGGCAAGGATCGCGATTCGACGATATCGGACAACGGCGACTACATGCGCGGCGGTGGCTTCCACGATCCGAGCCGCAACCCGAACAGCTATCCGATGACAGGAGCCACCAAGTTCCGCAGCGCAGTCACGGTCCGCGTGAACAGCCAGCCCGCGGGGCGCTTGGAGCTGCCCGACGATCCCGCCGATTCACGCGGCATCCTGAGCTGGCACGCGCAGCCGCATGACGGACATCTTTACGAGGCCGGATCGTACGGAGAGCTGCTCCGCGTACCGATTCCCGCGGCGGCGATCCGCGAGGGAGCCCGCACTGGAACGTTAGTCGTCAGGTTGGAGGTCGATCCGGCGCTTCCGGGAGGACTCGCGATCTATGGCGCACATTTCGGCCGGTATCCGATTGATCCATCGGTGGTCTTTGCGCTGCGAGACACGATGAAGCACTCGCCCTTCGGACAGCTTCCCGATGGTCGGACAGTAGAAAAGTTCACGCTCACAAATGCGCACGGCATCGAAGTGCAGGTGATCACGTACGGCGGCATCATCACGTCGATCCGCACTCCGGACCGCTCCGGACGGCTCGACGACATCGTGCTCGGCTTCGACAGCCTCGCGGGCTACCTCAAAAACGTGCCGTACTTCGGCGCGATCGTCGGCCGGTACGCCAATCGCATCCGGAATGCGCAGTTCACCCTCGACGGCACGACGTACCACCTCGCCAGGAACATCGGAGAGAACACGCTGCATGGGGGGGTGCGCGGATTCGACAAGGTCCTGTGGACCGCTGAGCCGTTCCAGACCGACAGCGGCGCCGGTGTCACGCTGCAGTACACAAGCAAGGACGGTGAAGAGGGCTACCCCGGTACGCTCGTCACGCGCGTGACTTACACCCTGACGCCGGGCGATGAGCTCGTCGTGGACTATGAGGCCACAACCGATAAGGCCACCCCGCTGAATCTCTCGCAGCACACGTATTGGAACCTGCACGGCACGACGGGCGGCACCATCCTCGATCACGTCTTGACGCTCGACGCGTCGGCATTCACGCCCGTTGACTCGGCCGTAATTCCCACGGGCGAGATCGCGCCCGTGGCGGGAACGCCGCTGGACTTTCGGATTGCGACGCGGATCGGCGATCGGATCGGCCAGGACAACGAGCAGTTACGGTTTGGCCGGGGATACGATCACAACTGGGTGCTCGACCGACCAGTCGGATCCGGTCTAGTGCACGCCGCGCGTGTGCTGGACCCGACGAGCGGGCGAACACTCGACGTCAGCACGACCGAGCCCGGTGTGCAGTTCTACGCAGGCAACTTCCTGGACGGCACTATTAAAGGAAAGGGCGGACGCGTGTACGCGCACCGTTCGGGACTCTGCCTCGAGACACAGCATTTTCCCGACTCGCCGAATCACGCGAACTTCCCCTCCACGATCCTGCGGCCGGGCGCGACGTATCGTTCGCGTACGGTGTTCACGTTCGGCGTAAGTCGATGAGAGACCCTCCGAGGACCGAGATGACCCCGACTGATCCGTCGAACCCCCTCTCGCGCCGCGAATTCGCGGAGCTCGCCTCCCTGACCGTCGCTGGCGTCGTGCTGCCCCGCGCCGGGCGAGCGCACCCGCGTCCGCCCCAAGCGTTCGCGCTCGAGGAAACCACGATCACCCAGCTCCAGGACGGCATGAAAGCCGGACGCCTCACGGCACGCGGCGTCACCCAGGCCTACCTGGACCGCATCGCGGCGCTCGATCGCCAGGGTCCCACGCTGCGCGCGGTGCTCGAGACGAATCCGGACGCGCTCGCGACCGCGGAGGCGCTGGACGGCGAGCGGAGTCGCGGCAAGGTACGCGGTCCCCTCCACGGCATCCCGGTCATCATCAAGGACAACATCGACACACACGACAAAATGCAGACGACCGCCGGCTCCCTCGCCCTCGAGGGCAACTTCGCGGCGCGCGATGCGTCCATCGTTGAAAGATTGCGCGCTGCGGGCGCCGTGATCCTCGCCAAGGCGAATCTCTCGGAGTGGGCCAACTTCCGGTCCAGCCGTTCGTCGAGCGGGTGGAGTGGGCGCGGCCGCCAATGTCGCAACCCCTACGTGCTGGATCGCACGCCATCGGGCTCGAGCGCCGGCTCGGCGGTGTCGGTGAGCGCCAATCTCTGCGCGGTCGCCGTGGGCACCGAAACGGACGGGTCGATCATCAGCCCCGCGAACACCTGCGGCATCGTCGGCTTGAAACCTACGGTGGGCCTGGTGAGCCGCGCGGGGATCATCCCGATCGCCCACAGCCAGGACACCGCGGGACCGATGGCTCGCACCGTGGCCGACGCCGCCGCGCTGCTCACGGCGCTCGCGGGCGTGGACCCGCGCGATCCGGCGACGGCGGACGCTCAAGGCCATGTCGCCAAGGACTACACCGCGTTTCTCGATGCGAGCGGATTGAAGAGCGCACGCATCGGTGTCCAGGCGCGCACCGGCAACAATCCGATCGTGGACACGGTGCTGGAGCAGGCGATCGCGGTCCTGAAGGCCCAGGGCGCCGAAGTCGTGGATCCCGCCCCCATCGAAACGGCCGGCCAGCTGGGCAACAACGAGCGCGACGTGCTGCAGTACGAATTCAAGACGGATCTGAACGCCTACCTCGCCACGATGCCAGCGACCGTAAAGCCGCGCACCCTCGCGGACCTGATCACGTTCAACGCGGCAAACGAGGACCGCGAGATGCCGTACTTCGGGCAGGAGACGTTCATCGCCGCGCAGGCCCGGGGGCCGCTCACCGATCAGGCCTACCTCGACGCGCGTGCCAAGTGCATCGAGCTGACCCGCACCAAGGGTATCGACGCGACGATGGACAAGTACAAGCTCGACGCGATGCTCGGGCCCTCGGGCGGCATCGCGTCACTCGTCGACCTCGCGGGGGGCGGGGGGGGTGGGGGCGGCGCAGGCAGCTCGCAGTTCCCCGCGGTCTCCGGATACCCGCACATCACCGTACCGGCGGGTTTCCACTTTGGCCTGCCGGTCGGCGTCTCCTTCTACGGGCGCGCCTGGAGCGAGCCGGTGTTGCTGCGGCTGGCGTACGCCTTCGAGCGGGCGACCAAGGCGCGCCGGGCGCCCGGCTTCACGCCGACGCTGGCCCTGAGCTAGCGCGCTCGCGCCACCTCGTACAGATACTCCACGTATGAGCGCGTGCCGCCGTCGATGCCCTGCACCTTGGAGTTCGTCGACTCGATGACGTAATACTCATCCGGTGCGTGCGCGCCACTGCCGTGGCCGAGGCCGAAGTGCCCGGCCGCGAGCTTGAGGGGCTCGCCCGTGAAGACGTAGCCGGGCCAGGATCCCGCATTGCGCGGCAGCAGAATCGGCTCGACGCGCGAGCGGCGATACACCGTTTCCTCCACGCGAATCAACATCGCGTCGCGGGGCGTGCTCGTGGGATCGTAGCCACCCGTCATGTTGACCTCGATGTCGCCGAAGCCGCGTTTGGCGAGGTGCGCCTTGAGCGCCGCGAGGGCCTCGGCCGCAGTCATATCGGGCACGAGCCGCAGATCGAGCTTCGCCACGGCGCGGTGCGGCAGAATCGTCTTGCCGCCAGGGCCCGTGTAGCCACCGACCAGCCCTTCGATGTTGACGGTCGGTCGCGACATCAATCGCTCGAGCGCTTCGACCCAGCTGACGTCACCAACCCAGTGTTGGACGCCGAGCAGCCGCTTGGCCGCGTTCTCGTCCATGCGCGCGGCGGCCGCGGCGATCATCGCCTTCTCGTCCGCCGAGAGCGGCCGCGCCTTGTCGGCGAAGTTGTCGATCGCGGGGTCGTTGCCGTCTGCGGAGACCAGCGTCGTGAGGGCCTGCACCAGATGCCACGCCGGACTGTCGACGCGCGCCTTGTTGCTCGAGTGAATGTCGGCGCGCGGTCCCCTCCCCCATTTCTCACCGCTCGCGACCAGCTCGACTTCGATCACGCCCTTGGCGCCGAGCGTCATCGTGACCTCACCATCGAGCCCCTGTGACGCCGAGGGCATGAAGATGCCGACCGATTTCTGCAGCGCCGCCAGCACCTCGGGACGCCGCACGATCTGGGGGAAATGCGGTGACCCGATCTCCTCCTCGCCCTCGGCGACGAGCACGAGATTGACGGGCAGCTTGCGGCCCCCCCCCGCGGCGCGGATCGCGTGCAGCGCGGCGAGGAACGTGGCCTCCGGACCCTTCTGGTTCACCGCGCCACGCCCCATGACGACCTTGCCCAGTCCCGGCTTGTCCACCAGCGCGGCGTCCCACGGCGGCGATGACCACTCCGCCGGGTCGACCTGTTTCACGTCGTACATGAAGTAGAGGCCGAGTGTCTTGGGCGCGCCCGCGTCGAGCGTCGCGAAGATGCCGGGCTGGCCATCGCTGGGGATTTTCGTCACCTGCTGGAAGCCCGCGTCGCGCAACATCTGCATCGTCAGGTCGCATCCCTCGTTCATGCCGCGGTTCTCCGCGGCGATCGACGGCTGCCGAATCCACTGTTGGAGCCGCTGCACCGCTTCGTCGTGGCGGCGCTCGATCTGTGCATAGATGGGGGCGAGATCGGACTGTTGAGTTCGAATAAAGGGCGGCAACGTCACGGCCGCGGCGGCCGCGGTTGCGTTCTGAAGAAAGGCACGGCGGTCGATGCTCATAGCTCCTCGAGGTTGGTCTTGCGCCAGCAATTCTGGCTGCTAGCGTTCGAGGTGCGCTAGGGGCGCCCGACAAGGCTTCG